>Ga0315288_10000534_pt1 | contig 47841 bp, 48 predicted proteins | sample YL17G11_20_MG_FD_203454 | JGI IMG/M metagenome (GOLD analysis project Ga0315288, IMG submission 203454) | Sediment microbial communities from Yellowstone Lake, YNP, Wyoming, USA - YL17G11_20 | ecosystem: Environmental > Aquatic > Freshwater > Lake > Sediment | place: USA: Wyoming | collected... | reverse complement strand
ATTGATGGATTAGAAGTCATCCCGAAACTTCGCCAAGAATATCGCGGTATTATTGTTGAAGAAATGGATGTCGATGCAATCATTGCTCGGAAACCGCAGGTTGCACTTATTGATGAAATAGCCCATACCAACATTCCCGGCAGCCGCAATCCCAAACGTTATCAGGATGTTCAGGATATTCTCGCCGCAGGAATTCATGTTATCACCACCGTGAATGTGCAACACTTGGAGAGCCTCTACGACACAGTTGAAAAAACCGTTCATGTCAAGGTGCGCGAACGAATGCCCGATACTGTTCTTGCTGAAGCAGACCAAATCGTCAATGTGGATTTAACCACCGAAGACCTCAGAAAGCGTTTGGAGGAGGGGAAAATATATCCGAAAGAGCGTATCGAGACCGCCCTTAGTAATTTCTTTATTCCGTCTAATTTGGAGCAGCTCCGGGAACTGACGTTGCGCGAACTGGCATCGCAGATTGATTTGCGAAGGCGTGAACCTATAGAAGAGGAAAGCTCCACTACTCCTGACCAGATTATGGTATGTCTGAGTTCGAAGGGTCCCAATAGTGAAATGCTGCTCCGCTATGCCTCACGGTTGGCAGGAAAGCTTAATCGGAACTGGTACGCGGTATATGCTCAAACTCCTTCTGAAGAGCCGACTATCATAGATGCCCACACACAGCGTGTTTTATCGGGCACCTTAACTCTCGCCAAGCAACTTGGGGCAATAGTCTTTACCTATAAAGGTGAAGATATTGCGGATACCCTTCTCCGTTTTGCACGTGAATATCGGGTTGGACATATTGTTATAGGCACTTCTTCTCCACTACCATTATGGAAAAAGCTCATAGGGAAAAAGAGTATTGCCGAACAACTTCTCCAGAACGCCGATGGTATTACTATAGTTGTTCTTGATACCCGAGCCGATAGACTGGCCTCACGTAAAGCGGCTGTAGAGGTAGAAAAGGGCCCTGGTAGTATAGGGCCACCAACTCATCCCATGCAGCAGCCGACGCTGAGCAGTTTTATATCAGCCAGCAGGATTATAATTTGGAAGGAGCCTGCATTCAAAGAAGAGGTTATTAGAAATTTGGTAGATGTTGTTTCGCAAGATTATAAGGAGCTTGATCGCGAAACTATATACCATGCCGTATGGAAAAGAGAGCAGGAGAGTTCGACCTTCTTTAATGAAGGGGTAGCCTTTCCTCATGCACGGATAGAAGGTCTTGATTCACCAAAGGTCGCACTCGGTTTGACCCGCCAGGGAGTGGTTGATGTATTTACTGAGAATCCCATCCTGGGTGTTTTTCTGATCATCTCACCGGTTCAGAAGCCTGATGGCCAGATTCAGGTCTTGGCGCTTGCCAGTAAAGCCGCGCAAAGTCGGCATCTCATTCAGACTCTTAATTCAGCTTATGATGCTGAAGAAGTATTATCAATAATTAAAGATTGGGAACAGTCTTAAAAAACCTTATGCTTAAAGGGACCTACAGTTATCTCCTCCTTCCAGGTCCTCTACGGAAGTGGGGAATGAAAAGATACCTGTGATCGCCACACCTATTAAGCCTCTCAATAGTATTCTAAAACATACTTTTGAATCCATTTACATACTCTGCCGTGGGCTTTATCCTGTCTGCGATCTCAAGCAGTTTTAGGTAGGGGAAGGTATAGGTCAACTCGCTTTCATCAAGGCCGGCAAACATTCTCCACGCGGTGTCACTGGTAGAGAAGCAGGGGTCACCTGTAACAAATGTATAGCGAATGTTGAAGATGCATCCTCCCATCCCCCCGAACCCTCTGGTGAAGTCACCACCATAAGCGCGCGCACGTGTTAAAATATCGCCCTGATGCGGTGTGAGGAAGAGTAACACCAGGTCGGGATTTTCAACCTTTGCAAGAGGTCCTACCGCAATGCCACCACCATCAATCGACGGATGAATAAAGAAGGAGTCGACTTTATCATAGTAGTGTATCAGGGTAGCATCGTCTTGGTGCATGGGGTAGGATCTGTTCTGTTCTATCATGAATTCGAGGTACTCTTGTCTGGGCATGTTCTCACAGGTTCCTGTGCCGGTCAAAGCCTCAAAGCATCCCAGGTTATCTTTAGTTACATACCACACCGAGGGTTGCTTTAAGATTTCACCCACAAGGGCGCACATCCCGGGTGTCGCTTGCCCCTCATACGGGGGGATATGAGAGGGCGCTTTCTTCATAATCTTCACCGCAATAATTTCCTTTTTAACTTTTAAGTCTTCTTTAAGGGTATGCACGAGTTCGTTTCTGGTCATGGGTAACTCCTCAGATAGGGTTCAAGGGGTCTTAGGGGGCAAGGATTCAAGTGAGTATATGACTGATTCTTCTCATAGTATGGTGGATGAGTCAATATGTAAGAATAATTAAAAAAGAATTTCCTATTCTGTTGAAGAAGTGTAGAATTAAAGGTGTGTTTTCAATTAAACACACACGATTAGTTACTAGGGTGAGAGGAGGGACGATACATGGTGTACGATGTAGTGGTAGTAGGCGCGGGGTCGAATGGTGCAACGGCTGCATACTTTCTGGCAAAGAGGGGATTTAAAACCGTGCTCCTGGAGGTGAGTCGGGAGCCAGGCAGTAAGTGCCATGGTGCTACTGAATATGCTCCTACGACCTTCCATGGGAAGTCACGTCCCGAGCTGGCAGAGCTGATGAAAAAGGTAATCAAGAACATACCCCACCTCCACCCGGGTGATTTGGGTAAAGGAGGATTTCACTACTACGTCAACAAGGAAAACAGGGTAGTATTCAAATTTCATACCGAGGCCCCCGGTGATGGCTGGAAAGAAACCTACGGATTGAATAATCCAGATTTTGTAAGCGGTCTGGTAGAGGAGGCAGTTAAGGCTGGAGTTACATTGAAGACAGGAACATCGGTAGTAAATGTGCTGCGGAGCAAGGGAAAGATCAATGGTGTCATCACCGATCGGGGGGAAGAGATTAAGGCGCGTCTTACCATTGCAGCAGATGGGAGAATTTCACGCATTGCTAAAAAGATAGGGCTGCTTAAAAAGTGGGAGACGACTCGCTGCTGGTACCAGTACGGGGAGACCTGGAAGTTCCGCTCAGAAGAGGAGATGTTTGAGTACGTAGATTATGGGCGCCACATATTTTTTGGTTCCACAATTACACCTCCCTACCACTGGCAGGCGTGTACCCTTACCCTGCGGCCAGGAGGCATTGTAACGGTGAATGCCCCTACCAGCTGGACACCGGTGAGTGATATTCTCAAAGCTAAGAAGAACCCTAGAAATGTTTACATAAGAAATCTCTATAATCTAATGGAGGTGAAGCGGATGTTAAGACCCTGCAAGGGTTTCCCTGATAGACCGATCCAACGGCAATCCACCTTCATGCCGGGTCCACCTTTGCAAAAACCTTATATGGACGGACTTATTATCTGCGGTGATGCAGGCGGGGTGGGAGGTATCTGTGGGCAAGGCTATATCGCTGCCAACTATGTAGCTCCACTGCTTGAAAAGGGAGATCTTTCAGAAGAGGCACTTGCCGGATACAAGACAGCCCGTTTGCTCAGAGGGGTAGAGTTAAAGAGTGAGCATGATGAGGTCAGTCCCACCATGCTTTACTTCTGGACGAGGGGAGCTGGCTTTGGTGAGTACCACGGGTGCAGTGTGGATGAGATGGTAGAAAATATGCGCATTGCCGCTTCCCCCTTTATCCTGGGAGCGCCCAGACCTGAAAAGGTGGGGGAGTTTGGCTATGTGGAACTGGGTTCCTGGATTATTGCGACCAAGATTAACTACATCCTGACACTCTATAGTCCTTTCCTAAGGAGTCCCAACATATTCCCGCGGATACTCAAATGGGTTCAGAAAAATCAAGAGTCATTCAATAAAAACAAAGTATTCGATCATCCATTTTAAAAGGGAGTAAAAAGATGGGTCATAGTAGTGCCACGGAGGAGTCATTTATCAAAATCAATTTGAAGAGATGTAATGGATGCGGCAATTGTATTATCGTATGCGGAGGTGAGGTTTTTGAAATGAAGAGAAAGAAAGCGAGAGTTGCTCGCCTCAGAAATTGCCTGGAGTGCGGTAACTGTGAAGTCGCCTGTGTGAGGGATGCAATAACGTTCCAGATGCCTAGAGGTGGTAAGGGGATCACTTATCGTTATGGATAAGTTTCGCGGTATGGTTGTGGTTAGATGGTGATTGCTAGGAGGAGAAAGCTCTTTAGTAGCGTTGATGAAATTTTCATTGCAAAAAGGGCTGAAGTGTGATTAAGGTATAGGTAATTTGAATGTCGACCCCATATAGGAAAATGAAAATAACATATTTTTAAGTGAGTGGGGCTAATATAAGAAAGGAGGAGTAAATGAAAAAGACAATGCTCGTGAAATTAATCCTGATTGCATTAGTGTTTATGTCATTACTTATAATAGCGGAAAGGGACGCCGCTGCCCAGTGGTCTCAGATGGATTTTTCACCGGTAACCAATGGTTCGCTCTTTGCTGTCTGGGGCACATCGGCGACGGATGTATATGCCGCAGGTCAGAATGGCCTGATCATCCACTACGATGGTGATGGGGATAATGATACTATTCCTGATAACCGGTGGGATGCACCGATGACCTCGGGAACAACGGTTAATCTCCATGCCATCTGGGGCGCATCTGCAACCAATATCTATACCGTGGGTGCGGTAGGTGCGGTTGTTGGTACTGTGTTAAATTTCGATGGAGTAAACTGGACTGATATAAGTCTCCTCATAGGAGCGCCAGCTGGTCTCTATGGAGTCTGGGGAACTGCTGCGACTGATGTCTTTATCACCTGTGATAATGGCCTCATCTATCATGGGGCTGGCCCTGCCTGGACTCAACAGTTTTCCCTTCTTGGTGATGCGTTCCGAGGTATCTGGGGCAGTGCATCAGATGATGTATTTACCGTTGATTGGACAGCGGGACGGATCTACCATTTTAACGGCGCTGCATGGGATAACACTCCTATGGGTACTGCGGCTCAACCGCTATGGAATATCTGGGGCAGTTCAGCAAGCGATGTATATGCTATAGGTCAGTTAGGCACGGTGGTTCACTATGATGGCAGTAACTGGTCTCCCTTAACCGGTGCTACCTCGGAAACAAACTGGCTCACCGGTATCTGGGGCAGTTCAGCAAGCGATGTATTTATTGTAGGTCTAGGGGGTACTATCCTTCATTATGATGGCGCTTCCTGGTCTGACATGGAAAGTGGCATTTTAGAGAATCTATTCAGCGTGTGGGGTACTGGCAATGGCGAAGTCTTTGCGGTAGGTGGCACTAGTCAAGGTGTAGATCAAACTGGCCCAGGGTTTCCCATCGTCCTCCGCTATGAACCACCACCTATCACCACTACCACAGCTATAGTCACGACTACCAGCACTATATCCTCTACTACTACCACAGGTATTTGTCCCTCAGAGGAAATCTATGGAGAGGATTCTGAGACAACTGAGCTTTTAAGATATATTCGGGACAATATTCTGAGCCAAACTCCTGAAGGGCAGGAAATAATAAAGCTCTACTATGAGCTGAGTCCGATGATAGTTAACGCAATGCAAGAGGACGAAGGATTAAAACAAGAAGTCAAGGAAATGATTGATGGGGTTCTGTTGATTACGGGAGGGGGGGAATAGGTTATTTGAGATAATAAAAAGTAGTTAGACTATTAAGTTTTCTTGACATTAAATGGATTAACTGATAAATACAAGCCCAGATTGAAAGGAATCTTACTACGTTAACCTAACACAGGAAAGGAGAAGCAAATGAAAAAGAAATTGCTGGTGAAATTAATCCTGATTGCGTTAATGCTTCTGCCATTATGTATAATGGCAGAAAGAGACGCCGCTGCCCAGTGGGATCCGATGACCTTTTCAGCAGGAACGGGTGGTCTGCTCTATGGTGTCTGGGGCACATCGGCAACGAATGTATATGCGGTAGGTCAGACTGGCCAAATCATCCACTACGATGGGGATGGGGATGATGATGGTGTTTCAGATACCAGGTGGGATGCACCGATGACAACGCCAATAGCAACTGACCTCTTTGCTATCTGGGGTGCAGGTGCATCCAATATCTATGCGGTAGGTCAAGGAGGCACCGTATTAAATTTCGGTGGAGCAAACTGGACCGATTTAAGTGCAGTAGTACCAGGAGGAGCTGATATCTTTGGAGTCTGGGGAACTTCTTCGTCTGATGTTTTTATCACGGATGTTGCGGGCATCGTCTGCCATGGCGTAGGTCCTGCCTGGGTTCTACAGTGGACCCTTGTTGGTAATGCGTTCCGAGGTATCTGGGGCAGTGCATCAGATGATGTATTTACCGTTGATGTGACCGCGGGACGCATCTACCATTTCAACGGCGCTGCATGGGATATAACTCCTATGGGTACTGCGGCTTTCGGCCTCACGAATATCTGGGGTAGTTCCGCAAGCGATGTATATGCCATAGGTTTAAACGGCACAGTGGTTCACTATGATGGCAGTAACTGGTCTCCCGTAACCGGTATTTCGCCAGGAAGCATCCAGCTCACTGGTATCTGGGGCAGTTCAGCAAGTGATATATTTATTGTAGGTCTAGGGGGTACTATCCTTCATTATGATGGTACTGCTTGGTCTGACATGGCCAGTGGAACTTTAGAGAATCTATGGAGTGTGTGGGGTACCGGGGCTGGTGAAGTCTTCGCGGTAGGTGGTACTACTGTGCCCATCGCCCTCCGCTATGAAGCACCACCCACTACCACCACTACCGCCGCTGTCACGACTACCAGCACTGTAATCACTACTACTACCACAGTGGGTATTTGCCCCTCAGAGGCAATCTATGGAGAAGATTCTGAGACAACTGAGCTTTTAAGATATGTCCGGGATAGTATACTGAGTGCAACTCCTGAAGGGCGGGAAATAATAAAGCTCTACTATGAGTTGAGTCCGGTGATAGTTAAGGCAATGCAAGAGGACGAAGGATTAAAACAAGAAGTTAAGGAAATGATTGATGGGGTTCTGTTGATTACGGAATAAGTGGAAGAGATTATTATATACTGTTGGTTTCATTAAAGGGCAGAGTCAACATTGGCTCTGCCCTTTTTGTTTCTCTACCCTACATAGTAAATCCCCACCTTGATATTAATTAGTGTCCGAACGAAAACCCCTGTTTTGGCTCTATTGTCATTTCGACCCCTTCGGTTTTGCTCAGGGTAAACTCTGGGAGAAGTCCCTGAATTTGCATGAGATTTCTCAGTCGCTTCGCTCCTTCGAAGTGACAAGCGATGTAGTGTGAGAGGGTTTTCATTCAGGCTCTACTTAATGGCAGATATCCCAAGGGCGTTCAAGCTGGTAGCGAAGAAGAGGAATGAGCGTATAGAAAAGTTGCAATCACTCCTTGAGGTGACCAAATAAAAGCGCGGTCGGGAAAGATTACTACATTTTATCTTGTTCTCCTTTTCTTTTTTCTTCCCTCTCCCACATCACGTTACGAAAACCCTTTCTCAGGTCGAGGTAGCGAATCTTTATAAGCTCGATAGTAATAACATTGAAGTTGATTCTACTCGCCACTTCTTCAAGCCCGTATTTTTTCAATACATCTCTATTCCGGGAGTATTGATGGATTACCTCATACCTTTTAAGGTCATCATTCTTTTTGAAAGTAGAAGCGATTCCCCACCCCTGTAATCCAGAAGCTCCAAAGAAATCTTCAGCGGGTTCATAGGGGTCACAGATGGAGTAGCAGACCTTAGAGTTTGCCTTTAAGTTGGCAAATTTACCCCCACCCTCAGAGGAGATATAGACCGTCAAACCATTGTTGAAATACTCTAAAGGGGTTGAGCGTGGCTCGTTGTCTCTACAGGTGGCGAGGTGGAGGACATTATGCCGTTTAAGATAATCGATGAGGACCTTCTCAAGCTCTTGTTCACTGATTGAATCAACAAGAGTAATGTTGAGCTTTTTAAACATCTCCTTTTCCCGCTCATTTGCATGGGGCACGATTATTTTTGCCATTCTTACTTCCTCCTTCACTCGCATTATTATTGAGTATCTGAAACAGGTATCATGTCATCGCGAGGTTGCAAAAGGCAACCGACACACCAGTTCTGATTTCACTTGATTCCTGGACCCCTCGACTCCTTGAACCCTGTTGGCAATCCTACAGTTTCATGTCTTTGTCAATGATTCGAGAAAAAGGTTTAGGGGTATGGTTAATAAACTCATTGTACTGGGTGACAAATTCAATGTATGCATCCACATCTACCTTGCCTTCCTTGACAAAGGGATTATGTCGATTCGAAGCAATTGTTTCCATATCCTTCCTGAGTGCATCGGAGCGTGCAAGCTTGATTAGTTCTTCAACTACCTTTTTAGGAATCGTCATTTATTTTTCCATTTCAGCATTTGTGAATAACGCTCTTCCATCTTAAAGATCTTGAAATATCCTTGAATTAAAGACCAATCGAGTGCTTTGCCATGAATAGAGAGCAGTGATTCTATATCTGTCATATCCTGCCGTTCTCGCTCAGGTCTGTTCTTAATAGCTTGCAGTTTCAGTCCGATAAGGTCTTCCGGCCTGACCGCTCTAATCTTTAAAGAGCTACCAAAGACCTCCTTCTCTTCCGCCCTCTTGAGCATCTCGAAGCTTGTCTCCCGAAACGCATGGAGGAAATCTACTTCACCAAAGGTTTTTAATGGAGAGAGATATTGAGAAACATTCTCAGTTCGGTATTTACACTCGTACCCAAGTTCATTCATAATTTCATCAATTCTCTTTGTATCATCACGCTTCACGAGCATATCGATATCAACAGTCGTTCTTCCCACACCCCACAACCCAAGGGCAAATTCCCCGATGAGGGCATATTCTATATTACTCTCGTTGAATTTTTTCAAAAGTGCTGATAGGACAGCTTTAAAGTCCATCAGGTTGCTTTGTGCCGTTCCAATTTACACTGCCATGCAAGAAGTACGGTTGATAGTATTGAATCGATTTTATACCACGAGAGCGGGGGTGTCAATGAATTCCAATCTATCGTTTTTAGCTTAGCAATTATCGGACAACATTTTAATTGATTCCCAAAAAGTATAAGCATATACTCGCCATTAATGTTTAAAATGGGGAGAAGAATGTAGATTATGGTTGAATATAATCTTAAAATTACTAAATGGCCCAAGGATGAAAGACCAAGGGAACGGTTATTAAGAAGAGGTTCTCAGAACTTAAGCGATGCCGAGCTGTTGGGAATCCTAATTGCCAAGGGTACAAAGGATAAGACGGCTGTGGATTTGGGTCGTGAACTCTTGATGAAGTATGGTAGCTTAAGAGATCTTTCATCTCGCTCCCCTGCTGAGTACTCAACTATAAAGGGAATAGGAGAAGCTAAATCGGTTATCATCTCAACTGCTTTTGAAGTTTCTAGGAGAGTACAATCACAACCCGATGTTATTAAAGTTATTTTCAAGAAATCTAAGGATGTGGCTGATTATTATATACCGCTTATGAGAGATTTAAAGAAAGAAGTGTTTAAAGTGGCATTACTTGATGGGGCGAATAAATTGATAAGAGATATCACTGTATCTGAAGGTACACTCAATACCAGTGTAGTGCATCCGAGAGAGGTATTCAGGGATGCTTTAATTGAAGCTACAACGGGTGTAGTTTTAGTACACAATCATCCAAGCGGTGATCCAACGCCCAGTGATGATGACGTCAAAATTACCAAACAACTTGTTGAAGCTGGACAAATTTTTGGTATAAGAGTTTTCGACCACATTATTGTGGCAGAAGATAGATTTAAAAGTCTCGCAGATGAAGGCTTAATTTGACGGAGGCTTATGATGGTAGAATTCATAGTTAAAGAGAGTATCATAAAAGGGGTAATAGACGAAGGTGAAAGAGAAGGACTTTTCAAAGTTAGTGGGAAAAAGGTTGAGTATTTGGCTGTAAAAAAGAGTTACAATTTTTTTGATCCTGAAGAACAAGTAAGGGTTTCATTTTATTACGAACTAATCAAAAAGTATCAATATCCGAAAGAGCGAATTGACCTAGAAGTCATCGTCCCTCGAAGAGAACCAACAGATAAGGCAGATATTGTAATTTATGAAGATGATGGTAAAAAGAAGCCTTATATAGTTGTAGAATGTAAAAAAGATGGAATTTCTCAGGCAGAGATAAAGCAGGCTATTGAACAGGCGTTCGGGAATGCTAATTCTTTAAGGTCAAAATACTCCATCCTTGTTGCGGGTAATGTAAGGATTGCTTTTGACGTAGCTAATTTCCCTCCTGAAGAAAGAGAAAAGAATATTATTGCTGACATTCCTGTCCGCTATGGAAAAGTAATTAAATTCAAATATCGAAAAGGTGACCCTCAGTGGGATTTAAAAGATGTGACAAGGAATGAGTTGTTAGCAAAATTTCAGCAATGTCACGATGCCTTGTGGGAAGGCGGGAAAAGAAACCCTGCTGAAGCTTTCGATGAGATGAGTAAGCTTATGTATTGTAAAATTCAGGATGAAAGATTCCTTACTAAAAAGAATGAATATTACAGATTTCAAGTGGGAACTTATGAAACATTAAATGAGGTTGCTGAAAGGATTAAGAAAATATACAAAGATGCACAGGAAATTGATCCAGAGGTATTTATTGAATTTATCAAGGTGGATAATCCAATAATCTATACTGTAGCAGAAATCTTACAGGGTATTTCTCTTGCTCGGACTGACTTGGATGTTAAGGGTGAAGGGTATGAACACTTTTTAGGCGGTGTCTTCCGTGGAGCAATGGGACAATATTTTACTCCCAGGCCTGTCGTTACCTTTATGGTAAATTTCTTAGAGCCAAACATAAACGACTTTGTTATTGACCCAGCATGTGGTTCTGGTGGATTCTTGATTTATACCCTTGAGAGGATGAGAAAAGAATTATATGCAAAGCTGGATGAAAAGGATGCCGCTTACCGTTGGCAGAATTTTGCTCTAAAACAAGTCTATGGAATTGAGATAAACAGTCAGTTAGCAAGGGTTTCAATGATGAATATGATTATTCATGAAGATGGACATACGAATATTGAAAATGCCGATGCCCTTGATAATCCTGAGTCTTTGAAAAGACAGAAAATAAGAGAATATTTTAGCAAGAAATTCACTCTGCTTTTAACCAATCCACCTTTTGGTGCTTCTATCAAGGAAAAGGAAAAACCTTATCTTATAAAATATGAACTCGGCGGAAAAACAAAAAGAAGAAATAGGCAAAATACAGAAATACTTTTTATTGAGCGGTGTCTTGATTTTTTAAAGCCCGGTGGAAGAATGGGAATTGTTCTACCAGATGGTATTTTAACCAATTCCAGCCTTCAATATGTGAGGGATTTTATAACTGAAGGAGCTCAAATTTTAGGAGTAGTGTCTCTTCCACAAACCGCTTTCAAAAGACCATCAAGTAAAGGAAGTGGTGACAGTGGGTCTGGGGTAAAAGCTTCACTTTTGTTTTTAAGAAAAAAGAAAGAAGGAGAAAAATTCTCTGTAGATTATCCTATCTTTATGGCGATTGCTGAACATATTGGCTATGACGCAACAGGAAGACCTGATAAGGATGAGTTCCCTGATATCTTAAATGCATGGAAAGAATTCAGAAAATCAAATCGTATAGATTTTTTCGTTAAAGCCCCGCTCTGCTTCGCTATAGGGTGGGGCGAGCTAGAGGGACGTTGGGAACCATCATATTATAGAGTTGAGATTAGGCAGCAAATCGATGCGTTAAAGAATTCGAAGTTTCCTATTGTTGAATTAAGAGATATGGTAAAGAGCATAAGATATGGGACTAGTACTCCACCAAAATATGTGGATTTTGGAATACCTTTCATAAGAGCTACAACCCCGCGATTTTTAATTGATGACGTGAAAGGGGGAATGTAATAAACTACAAGGTTATAGATGGAGAGAGACAAAACCAGCCCACTTCCATAACCTTGGAGGAGAATATGAATCACGACAATGGCAAGAGACAGAGGAGGAGGCTCAGCGCAGAGGAGAGGTGGCAAATTTATCGGGAGTGTGAACAGCCAGGGACAAAGATCGGAGAGATACTGCGCAAGTATGGATTGTATTCCTCTGATCTGCATAATATACGCACGATGGTAAAGGAAGCATCACTGGAACGTTTGAGGCAGAGTAAGCCTGGCCGGAAGAAAGTGACGACCGTACCAGTGAGGGATTACGAACAGCTGCAGAGTGAGTTAGCTAGAAAAGAGGAGGCCCTGGCAGAGATGACGGTGATGTTCACCGCGTTGAAAAAAAAAGTGAACTTGGAATAAGTGGACCATTTCCTCAAGGGAGGTTGCCTTTAGAGGTACGGCAGGAGATAGTAGCGGTAATTGCCTCTGTGAAGGCAAAAGGGGTGGCCCGATACCAGGCATGTGCGCTTTTGCAGATAAAGGTGAGGCGGATTGAGCGGTGGGAGGAGAGGATAAGAAGGACTGGGAGCATGGAATATGGCAGATCGGGTCCCACGCAGGTGGTGCATGCCCTCATGCCGGTAGAGCGGGAGGCAGTTGTGGAGTATGTGGGGCGGGAAGAGACAGTCGATTACTCGTATCAGATGCTTGCCTTGAAGGGAGGAGAAGAAGGGTTATTTTGCATGTCGGCATCGAGCGTGAGAACGATTCTGCATGAGGCATTACTGGCAGAGGACAGAACTGGCCGGATGAGAAGGGGTGTGAGGGTAAAGCCAGGGCGGCCGGAGGAGCTTACGGGGCCGAACCAGTGCTGGTGTTGGGATATCAGTTATTTAAGAACAGAGATGCTGCGGGTGTTTTGGTATTTGTATGTGATGCTGGATGAGTGGTCTCGGAAGGTGGTTGCCTGGCGGGTGAGCAGAAGTTTGGTGAGTGAGGAAGCATTGGCATTGATTGACTATGCCATTATTGCTGAGAAGCTTCTTGATGTGCCTGAGGAACGGTTTCCTATAGTAGTTAATGATCGAGGATCCCAGATGAAAGCCAAGGAGGTGAAACAGATGTTTAGGGATCTGGGGTTGATCCAGACCTTTGCACGGCCTCGCACACCGAATGATAATCCGTATGTGGAGGCGTTGTTCAGTACGGTAAAGACGACACCTTGGTATCCAGGCTGGTTTCCCAGTAATGATGCAACGGTGGTCACAAACTATTTTGACCGATACTTCACTTGGTATAATCACGAACACTATCATTCACGGATCGGATACGTAACGCCCTTTCAAAAACATACAGGGCAGGCTGAGAAGATTATACGACAGCGGAGAAATCAATTGACAACTCAGCGGGAACGGCGTAAAGAGTATTGGCTGTTGCGTCCCGATCATAATAGCCTGGATTTGAGGGGATGGTAAGGTATGGGTCGAAGGGAGATTGTCGATTGTAAGGCAATTACGGAAGCCGTTTTTGGGTGTTTAAGGTCTTATGTGGCGGAAAATCAAAAATCAGAGTGTTTTAATTTGAATGTTGGTACAACCATTAACCGGAGGAGGGTTGTAGTTTTTTAATTCTTACTTTCACGACATTATCTAAAAATTGCAGCGACAAATATCAAAGATGGCCGCATTATTTCGAATGATCTGAAATTTATGGACCATAAGGAGGCAAAGAGGTTCGAGAAGTGTCGTGTAAAAGAAGATGATATCATACTCGTTCGAAGTGGAGTTAATACAGGTGATTGTGCAAGGGTTACTAGAGAATTTAACAACGCTTATGCAGCTTATGATCTGATACTAGAATTAAAAAATTCAGTAACTTCGAAATATTTAAATGTGTTTTTGAACCTAGATATTGGGAGAGCCCAGATACATAGAGTAAAGGCTCGTTCTGCGCAACCACATCTAAATGCCGATGAGGTAAAATCTTTCAAAATTCCTCTATCCCCGCTACCTATTCAAGAAAAAGTTGCTAATTTGATTGATAAAAGCTTACGGGACGAAGAAAGAAAAAAAGATAAAGCTGAAAGCCTTTTAAACTCCATTGAACCATATATCTTAGATGAACTCGGCATAAAAATCCCAGAGATAGAAGAAAAGAGCCCAAAAGTCTTTAGTGTAACAGCGAGTGTGTTAAAGGATGGACGATTAGACCCATTTTATTATGAACCAAAATATGAATCCATTGATGAGGCCTTAAGAATAGGAAGATACAAGCTAATTGAATTTGGTAAAATCATATCAGAAATTTCGGGTGGTGCTACACCAAAGGCAAAGGGAATAGCATATCTCGAAGATGATGGAATACCATTCCTACGGGTGCAGAATATAACAGAGGAAGATATAAATCTGGAGGATGTGAAATACATAAATGAAGAAACTCATAATAACCTTTTAAAAAGATCAAAATTGCAGCCTAAAGACCTAATTTTTACAATAACAGGTAGAATTGGAACAGTTGCTGTGGTTCCCGAAGATTTTGGAGAAGGAAATATCAATCAGCATTCGGTTAGAATACATTTAATAGAAGGTGTTAGCGAGAGATATGTCGCTTGTGTTTTTAATTCGACACTTGGTAAAGCACTTTCTTTAAGAGGAGTTTCTGGTGGAACGAGAATAGCGCTGGATTATGAGGCTATAAAGTCAATTATTATCCCTCTTCCGCCGTATTCTGTTCAGGAAAGGATTGCTGAGGAAATTCATAAAAGGAGGGAAGAAGCAAAAAGACTTAAAGGAGAGGCGGAAGAAATATTGGAAAGAAGTAAAATGCAAATAGAAAAACTTATTTTGGGAACATAATAAGGCGATGATTTGCAGAAATTGTAATTATAAAAAGAACGCTCCCAAAGACATTTGCACTTTAAAAAATGCTTCAGATGGTTTGCCAATCAGATGTGTGGGGCTTTGGGCAAAGGATAAATATTTCTATCTTGGGAAATATTTAGAGATTTTTACTGTAGCTATGAAAAATAAATGGGGAGGAGAATTATATTACATAGATTTATTTGCTGGTTGTGGAAAATGTAGAGTAAGAGATACTGAGGAGGAAATCGATGGCTCTGCACTGATGGCTCTTTCTGTTAAGTACCTTTTTAAAAAATACTTTTTAGTTGAGTTGGTTCCTAGTACTGCTAATATTCTAAAAAAGAGAATTGAAAAATCATCTTCTCGAGACCGGGTAAACATAATTCAAGGTGACTGCAATGAAAAAATCGATGAAATTATCAAAGAAATCCCTCATAGATCATTGATCCTTACAGTTGTTGATCCTACCGGATTACACATTACATTTGACGCCCTGCGGAAATTGACTAAGGACCGAAGAATTGATCTGGTTATTACTTTTCCAGAGGGGATGGATATCAAGAGAAACATTGCAAGGTATCTGAAGCAATCACATAGTATTTTGGATGATTATTTTGGTGCTGAAGAATGGAGAAAAATTTTCACTAAAGATGTTAGAAATTTAAGTCAACTTTCCTCTGCCTTCATAGAAAAGTATCTGATAGATTATTATAGAAAAAAATTAGTCGAAATCGGCTATAAGGAGATTAAATCTGGAGAAGAGATATTAATAAAAAGCAGTCAAAAGAAACTTCCGTTATACTATTTACTATTTGCGAGTAAACATCCACTAGGTCATAAATTCTGGAAAGAGATCAGTAAGATCTCACCTACAGGTCAAATCAGTTTTTCGCTTAATAATAATTCAGATAATCTGGTACGTGAGAATTCAGCGGAGTATCTTCCTGTTAAACTAAAGCTGGTATATAAAGATTATAAACTCTTAGAGGGGAGAACAAAAAAATTAGTTGAGCGGGTAAGTGATGGATCCATTATTACAAGATTCAATAAAACACCGTTCCCTGAAAGTTTAAATGATGTAGTATGTCCACACTTTCTTGAACTTAAATGGGCTTATGGTTGTCCTTTTGATTGTGCGTGGTGTTATCTCAAAGGTACTTTTCGCTTCCAGCCAGACGGAACAAGTCCTAAATTCAAACCATTAGAAAAAGTGAAATCACATGTTGATGCTTTTCTTGCTGAGGTTGATTCTACTGAGATATTAAATACGGGAGAGATTGCAGATTCACTTATGGGTGAGAAGAATGACCATCCTTTCTCTAAATTCATTATTTCTCTTTTTGAAAAGCAAGCGAGACATAAAGTTCTATTTGTTACTAAATCCGCTGCCATAAAACATCTCCTGGAGATTCCGGCTTCTAAACAGGTGACAATAAGTTTTAGCCTTAATGCAGAGGAAGTTGCTAAAAAGTGGGAGAAGAAAGCCCCGACTATAAAGTCGAGGATCGAAGCGGCCCAAATACTCTACAATCATGGCTATGAAGTGAGGATAAGGATAGACCCTATGGTTCCTGTGGAAAATTGGGAAAAGTTTTATGTTCAACTAATAGACCAACTTTTTAACTCATTTCTACCTGAACGTGTTACCTTAGGGTCACTGCGAGGACTTCAGAGCACAATCAATGGAGTAAAAGATAATTCCTGGGTGAAATACCTTTCGGAATCTTCGAATTGGGGTAAGAAGGTGGACTTTGATTTGAGAGCTGCCATGTACGGGAGAATCATATCTTATCTAACAAGAAAGTATAATTATTCCAATGTAGCTCTTTGTAAAGAAACTGTAGCTCTTTGGAATGAGTTAGGATTGAGTTATAAAAAAATTAGATGTAATTGTGTTTGGTAAATTCCAAAGTAGTAGCTTTGTGTTTCCCGGGATAGAGATGTTTAAATGTAGTTAAGCCGGAAGGCAAAGGTAGAAGTCTATCTTATATCTTGGTGTAATCTTCTCTATAGGGGTTCGGGATTAGGTTCGGGATTTTGAGCAGGAACAATGAATGATATTTGAGTTGTCGATTAGATTGTCAGTTTAATAAGGGTTAATTAGATTTTTACTGAATTCAGCGTCAACTCCAAACAACCCATTCGTTCTCAAACACCCAACCCCCTTCCCGACCGCAAAGCGTTAGATGATATCGTGTTTGACATCCTGGGTCTCACTCAGCAGGAACGCAACGAAGTCTATTGTGCAGTCTACGAGCTGGTAAAAAATAGATTACAGAAGGCAAGGAGTGTATAAAATCTATATGGATTAATAAAAATAATTAGGCACCGTTTCTGTTTGAAATACTATCAAATGAAAATAAAAGATTTCTGGAGTAGTAGAATAAATTGGCAAGTGATTGGGAAAGAACTTGGAAACTACCCTTCATTAAAAAAAGTATTTACTTTGGATATATTGAAGGAGGCATCAGATAAACCACCATATTATTGCCATCCTCTTGCTAGATGGTTCTTATATCAAAATCCTTCACCTATAAAAGTCCTTAATGGTATTATTGATAAAACATCTTCCATGTGTGGGATTAAAGAAAAATTAGAAATTTTAACTAATCCTAAAAATGAATCTTGGAGATTCTGGAGTACCCGATCAGAACTATCACTTACTTCATGTCTAAAGGATAAAGTTCAAAAAGTTACATTAATGGAGGAAGGTAAAAATCAGGAACTAGATATTAAAGTTATTTTTAAAGATGAAGTGTTATTTTTTGAGGTTTATACCCATCAAAAATTCTACTATTTGCTTTTTGAATTAAATGAAATACTGGATGAAAGACTGTCCTATAGTGGTTTACAAGTATTTTTATTGAGGGATAGGTACCTCAAAAGAGAAAACATCAAGGAAGATGATTTTCAACGTATAGCAGAATGTTGTTTAGACAAGTTAGAAGATTTGAATTATCAAAATCAACTCCAAAAAAAATACCGCACAATATTATATGAAGATAAAAGCTTAAATCTTTGCATTTATATAGAGAACCAGCGTGTTACCGAGCAGGATGATAACTCGTTAGTACATGACAGATATGGACATGGGGATGAAAACTTATACTTTAATGCTATGCTTAGAGAAATAATAGAAGCAAAAAGAAGTCAATTGGAAAATAAACACCCAAATGTTTTAACTGTCAATACTCTTTTCAATGTAGATTTACAAACCATAAACTGGGAAATTTTAAATTTATCTTCTGTTGATTTGAACAGTATTGATTCACTTCTTTTCTTCGCTAACGGTATAGATAGCGATTCCATAGCAATTAATAGAATAATCATAAATAATAATTTGGCAAAAAAGATAGACCTCTTTAAAATAATCAATGAACTTGTAATATGACCTTTTGAAATGAGGTGTTGTATGGGAGATTTAGTAAGACAATCCGTACCGCGGATTGAAGAGTTGTCAGTGAAAAATTATCGGGCTTTGCAAAATCTTCAATTAAAAGGCCTCACCCCTTTAACGGTCTTTCTAGGCCCTAATGGCAGCGGTAAATCAACGATCTTTGATGTGTTTGCTTTTCTCTCCGAGTGTTTTTCTCTTGGCTTAAGAAAAGCATGGGACAAAAGAGGCAGGTTTAAGGAGCTTCGCACCCGTGGTGCTGAGGGAGCAATAGAATTTGAATTAAAGTATCGTGAGAAACCAAGGTCACCTATTATTACTTATCATCTTACTATTGAAGAAGGCAATAAAAGTCCTTATGTGACAGAGGAATGGCTCCAGTGGCGTCGTGGACGAAGAGGCAAGCCCTTCAGGTTCCTCGACTTTGAAAAAGGTGCTGGTCAAGTTATTACAGGAGAAGAACCAGATGAACGGGATCAGCGTATTGAAGAAAAGTTGGATTCTCCAGAAATGATTGCGGTTAATACCCTCGGGCAGCTTGCAAAGCACCCGCGGGTCAGTGCTCTACGCCGTTTTATTACAGGATGGTATCTCTCTTACCTTACTGCAGATAACACCCGGGCTATTCCTGAAGCCGGACCACAGGAGCGACTATCAGTCTCTGGTGATAACTTGCCGAATGTGATTCAATATCTTAAAGAACAACACGAAGAACGTTTAGATGAGATTTTAAAAACATTATCCAGGCGTGTGCCTCGTTTAGAAAAAGTAGATGCCGAGCTTATGGCAGACGGTAGACTTCTGTTACAGATAAAGGATGCACCTTTTGAAAGACCGATTATGGCAAAATTTACCTCTGATGGAACACTGAAGATGCTTGCATATCTTACAATTCTTTATGATCCTGATCCACCTCAGCTAGTGGGAATTGAGGAACCAGAAAATCATCTTCACCCACGTCTGTTACCCGAGTTAGCTGAAGAGTGTAGAGAAGCGTCAGTGCGCACACAATTGATGGTTACAACCCATTCGCCGTTCTTCGTAAATGGGCTTAGACCTGAAGAACTGTGGGTGCTTTTTCGTGACAAGAATGGCTATACCCAGGCGCGTTGTTCTAAAAACATGAAAGGGATAAGAGAATTCATGGATAGTGGTGCCTTGCTTGGAGATCTTTGGATGGAAGGGCACTTTGAGGTGGGTGATCCGCTCACTGCTTCAGGCGGTCCGAAATAGCCGAGCATATTTCTTAACAGAAAAGATGTAGAGGTATAGATTTGCATGCACATTGAATTTTTAGTTGAGGAGCCATCGGCTGAAGCTGCTCTTTTAAATATTGTTCCTAAAATTTTAAGACAAGATGTTTCTTTTGCGATTCGTCCATATCAGGGTAAGCAAGATCTTCTTAGAAAGTTATTAAACCGCCTTCAGGGGTATAAGGCTTGGTTACCGAAAAATTGGCGAATCGTTGTTTTGATTGATGCAGATGATGAAAGTTGTAGAAAACTTAAAGCTAAATTAGAGAGAATAGCGCACAAAGTAGGATTGTTGACCAAATCAAAAATGAAGGGTAGTTCTCATTTTCAGGTCTTGAACCGCCTAGCTATTGAAGAGATAGAGGCATGGTTTTTTGGAGATGTGGATGCATTACATGCCGCATATCCTCGCATTTCATTAGAACTTGGAAAGAAGGCTAAATATCGTAATCCAGATGTAATCAAGGGAGGAACATGGGAAGCCCTCGAACGTGAGCTTAAAAGAGCGGGATATTTCTCTGGAGGCCTATCCAAAATCTCAGTCGCACGGGAGATATCATTGTATATGGAGCCCGAGCGTAATCGATCTAGAAGTTTCCAAGTATTTCGCCAAGGGTTACTGGATTTATTTTGTTAAAAAGTTTGATGTATTTACACCGGACTACGACCAGAAACATATCAGGTCAGTTGTGGAATTTCTTTATGAAGTTAAAGAAGATAAAAAATTCTCCACGATTATATCCATAAAAAATGACCGCTGGTTAATACTGGCCCAGCGGCCGAAGCCTTTGTAGATCCCAGACTATAAGTAAAGGACATTGTAATTATCGAATTATTTCTCTATTTAGTCAAGTGAAAATTAGAAACTTTAAAAGTTTTAAGAATTTATATTACAATTACATATAACGTAATTAAAAATTTTTGCTTCAGAAAATGCGATTTGTAAAAGCTTTTTACCAGTTTTTGTTAGATGAGATGAAACTCTGATAAGAAAGATGAGCAGGTTGATTATAGAATTTCTTTACGAACTAAACGATGAGGAAACGACAGATTCTGCAAACAAGATTTGCAACATTTATGGCAGTCGCGGGCAAGAGTTTTTAAGGGATGTTTATGAGAGAAATAGGAATGAGCAATTTTGAACTTTTATATGCTGCTTCGGATTCCAAAAGATATCGGCTATTGAGCCAAAAAATATAGTCGAGAGAAAAAGTTAGGAATATTGTAAGAATCATAGTAAAAAATAAGGAGGATTAAAAGTGGAGGTTATTTTTTCAGATCATGCAGCGTTTGAGATGAAGAGGCGTCAAGTAGACGAGAAGATGATCAAGGGTGTATTTAAAAGCCCTCATCAGCAAATTTCATCTAAAAAGGGGAGAATTATTATTCAAGGAAAATACTTAAACCATCATCAGCAGAAGGAAATGCTTTTAAGATTTATGTCACTACTGTTTACAAAACTTCCAAAATTGAAAAATACTGGATAGAGAAGGCTTAAAATGAAAGTTATCTATGACCCAGAGACTGATACATTAGTTTTAATATTGAGAGATGCCCAGGTTAAAGAGAGCGACGAGATTCGTGATGGGATTGTCATCGATTATGGTGAAGATGGTAAGGTAGTATCTTTAGAGATGCTTGATGCATCAGAAACTGTTGCTGAACCTTATGGTATAGTGTACGAGCTCAGAGAGAAAAAGGTGTCTGCATCTTAACCCTATTTAGTAACTTAAATAGGGCATGATGAAGTCTAGTGGTCAGTCTGCGAACTGTTCAGGAATAGGCTGGAGAAGGCAAGGGGTGTGTAGGAGGGATAACCATGTCTCGTAAATCTTTAGAGATTTTTGTTGAACCCAAAGTGCTTATATGGGCGAGAGAAAGCATGGGGTTGAGTATTCACGCGGTTGCTAAAAAACTAAAAGTGAGTGAAGATATTGTAAGTAAGTGGGAATCAAAGCAGAAAAAACCTACTCTAAACCAAATAGAAAAATTTGCCAAACTTTGTAAGCGACCTCTTGCAGTATTTTTCTTATCTGAACCACCGGAAGAATTACCTCTTCCAAAAGACTTTCGTACGCTGCCACCAGAAAAAAGAAAGCCTTTCTCCTTAGCAACTCGATTGGCTATACGTCGGGCTCGAAGACTTCAATCCTTGGCATCAGAATTGGCTAAAAGCCTTAATCGCGAATTGATTTCCAGGATAGGGAGAATCAGTTTATCAGATGACCCTGAGGTTGTTACACTCAGAATGAGGGAGCAACTGAATGTTGAGGTACAGACACAGTTTAACTGGGAAGATGAAAATGAAGCATTCAATGAGTGGAAAAAAATGATGGAAAGGTGCGGGATATTGGTATTGCAGATTGGCATGCCATTAGAAGAAACAAGAGGGTTTTCACTCACTGATGGATTACCTGTTATTGTGCTTAATTACCGCGATTCCATACACGGAAGAATCTTTTCACTTTTTCATGAATATGCACATATTCTTTTGAATAACTGTGGTGTGTGTAATATGGAAGACCAAGACCATCTTACTGACGAAGCCATATCAGTGGAGAAATTCTGCAACCATTTTGCAGGTGCGTTTTTGGTTCAAAAAGGCGCCTTGCTAGATCATGATTTAATTAGAGGGAGATATCTTTCTGAGTGTTCTGATGAAATGTTGGGAAAAATTGCTAAAAGTTTCAAAGTAAGCCGCGAGGTAATTTTAAGAAGGCTCCTAATCCTTGGACTGACTCCTGAGGATTTTTATAGAAGAAAGCGAGAGGAGTGGGAAGAGAGGAGACCAATAAGATGGGGACATCACAATCCACCGAAGAGATGCATTCAAGAAAATGGTGTACCATTCGTTTCACTTGTTTTAGAGTCACACAAAGAAGAAAAAATTACCTATAGTGATGTTGCTGATTATTTAGCCATCCGCACAAAACATCTGCCCAAGATTGAAGAGCTCATTGGAAGTAAGGTTTAAGTAAGTGGAGTTATTCCCGGGTTACTGCATAGATACCAACGCACTCATAGATTTGTGGAGGAGAGCATATCCACCTGACATCTTTCCATCCCTATGGAGAGACCTTGAAAAGCTTATTTCTGATGGATCTCTTATCTCACCTCGGGAGGTACTTAATGAACTTGAGAAAAAGGATGATGAACTTTTGAAATGGGCGAAGAATCATAAAAAGATGTTTCAAGATTTGGATGATGCGCAAGCGAGACAAGTAAGGAGCATTCTAAATGAATTTTCCAATCTTATTGATCAGCATAAAACAACTCCAGACGCAGATCCTTTTGTTATTGCCTTAGCTATCTCAAAAGGTTGGGCAGTTATTACTTCTGAGAAACCAAGCACAGGTGGCCGTCCTAAAATTCCAGATGTGTGCAAGAGGTATGGTGTGAAATGTATTTCATTGATAGAATTTTTTAGAGAGCAAGAATGGACGTATTAGAAATAATATAGGGAAAATTATATAAAATTGAATTTAAGGTTACAAAAAGAGGTGATAGTATGGCAAAAGAAATAGTGAAGGAAGAAATTTTAAAGGAAGTTTTTAAGGCAACGCCTCATCTACTGAAATTCCCTGTAGGAAGGATGTGGATAGATTATGATAAAGATGCAGATGTACTCTATATAAGTTTCAAAAGGCCACAGAAAGCAACAGATTCGGAAATGCTTAAAAACGGAATTTTGGTTAGATATAAGGGAAAACAGGTGGTGGGCCTAACAATATTGAAAGCCTCTAAAAGAAAATAGTCAGAGGAAAATGAGAATACACCAGTCCCCCCTATTTCTGAAGGTAAAGGATCAGATAACACCTATCTTTTAGATAAAGAGATGGATACCGATGATTTAAGTGAAGAAGCGTACGAGATATTAAGCGTTGCACATACTATCAATGAATTTGTATGGGTGGAACTTGGCGCCATGAGCAGTAGGTATGAAGATGAAGAAAAATACTTAAAGGGAATGTTAAAATTCATTCAAAGTATAAAAGACGACCCTGAAGGGTTTCAAGATATGTGGCTTTTGGAGGAACCGATTAAGCACAAAGACCTTCTCCGGATTGAAGAATAGATAAAGAAGGTTTAAAACATCCCCTACCACCAAAGGCAATTACCGGAATATTAAAAAATCATCAAAGCATATGCTAACGTAGAGGGAGATGAAACCAAAGAGTATGTTCTCAAATCTGTCTCGGGAGATTATGGATAAGATTAGGAGAGGGAAATAGTAGAGACGATAGGAGGGAAAGGTATGGAATTTGATGTTGACAAGCTAAATAGAGAGGAACTTTTGGAATTAAATCGCAGAATTATAGAGCGATTAAAATACCTTTCAACAAGGGAGGCATTGGAACATTCAAAGAAGTTCAATGTAGGAGATGAGGTTGAGTTTAAAAATGAAGGCACCGTGATTCGGGGTACGGTAACTCGCATTAATAGAAAGACGCTGAGTGTCAAGACCAGGGAGGGGCAGTGGAATATCCCACCGCAATTCTTAAAAAAAGTAGGAAAAGGTGAGCAAGGCACACAACTGGGAATTGTTAAGTGATCTGGTGTTGAATAATCGGATGATAACGTAGGGGCACGGCGCACCGTGCCCCTACAACGGGTCATCATTGTTTAACCTTTAAGACTGTACAGAAACTGATGTGGGAAGAAACACACCAAAGATAAGAAACCTCTCAACGGGAGAAATCAGGAAGTTCCAGAACACCATCTACCAGCACTACCAGGAGCATGGTCGCAGCCTGCCCTGGCGCAAGACACGTAATCCCTACCATATTCTTGTTTCGGAAATCATGCTTCAGCAGACGCAAGTGGACAGGGTAATAGACAAGTATCAAGAATTTATTACGACATTTCCTGATGTTCAGACCCTTGCCAAGGCACCACTAAAAAAGATTCTTAAAGTGTGGCAAGGCTTGGGGTACAACCGCCGAGCGCTTGCGTTGAAACGTATCGCTGAGATAGTATGCGAAAGACATGATGGCGTAGTACCTTCTCATCTGGATGCATTGGAGAGACTTCCTGGGATTGGGAAAACAACTGCATCTGAGATTGTAGCCTTTGCCTTCAATCAACCTGCCGTATTCGTCGAAACTAATATTCGCAGCGTATTTATCCACTTCTTTTTCTCTCATCGAAATGATGTGAGTGATGCTGAAATTCTTCCTCTGGTGGAAAAGACCCTGGATACCACTCAGGCTCGCCAGTGGTACTATGCCCTGATGGACTATGGGGTGGCACTCAAAAAAAAGTATAGAAACCCAAGCAGAAGAAGCCTCCACTATCGGAAGCAGTCACCTTTTGATGGTTCTAACAGGCAGATTCGGGGGATGATACTTAAAATACTTACTGCTCAACGTCAGAGTTCTGAAGAAACACTGGTGCGGGCACTTAAAAAACCAGCAGTGCAGGTAAAGCGCAACCTCAGTGCGTTGAAAAAAGAGGGTTTCATTGCGAGCAAGGGCAGTGTATTTACCATCATATAGATGATTCGCTTACTACCTACTCAAGGGTGGTTGATAATGCATACCTTAGTGCTTCGATTCGCAATTACAGCGACGTATTTTGGGAGAATTTCTATGGGCAATGGCTCACTCAGCACTAAGTCCTTCGATTCATAAATTCGGTTACGAATTTATGAATCGAAGGACTTAGCTTAGGTACTATAAGGAGGAAGAAAATGAAGAGAAGAGGAAGCGGAATACTTCTCCATATCACCTCCCTTCCCTCACCCTATGGGATTGGAGATATGGGACCAGCGGCTTACCAGTTCGCAGATTTTCTTGCAGATGCCCGTCAGCACTTCTGGCAAATTCTTCCCTTAAACCCCACTGACCCGGCGTACGGGAATTCTCCCTACCATAGTATCTCTGCCTTTGCCAACAATGTCTTGCTGATCAGCCCCGAGCTTATGGTACAGGATGGTTTTTTAACTGAGGAGGACCTGAAGCCGATACCTGACTTTCCAGGTCGTCGGGTCAAGTATCTGGAGGTGATTGCCTATAAGAAACGGCTTTTCTCTACCGCCTTTAAACGTTTTAAAAGAAAAGGTGATGGTGAATGTGCTCACTTTCTTGCAGAGTATGCTTATTGGCTTGAAGATTTTGCCCTCTTCATTGCCCTTAAGGCGCATTTTAAGGGGAAGGTGTGGAGTGACTGGCCAGAGGAAGTGCGTGATAGACATCCGGATGCCCTGCACGCATGTCGAGAAAAGCTCCGCGGTAAAATAGCGAGAGAGAAATTCCTTCAGTACATTCTTTTAAAACAATGGCGAGCGCTCAAAGCGTATTGTAATGAGCGAGATATCCATATTTTCGGGGATATGCCCATCTATGTGGATTATGATAGTGTGGATGTGTGGACAGAGCCAGAGCTAGTAAAGCTTGACCATACGAAACAGCCATCTTTTGTGGCAGGTGTGCCACCTGATTACTTTAGCAAGACCGGGCAACGCTGGGGAAACCCGGTGTATCGGTGGGAGGTGTTAAAAGAAAGGCGGTACTCCTGGTGGATGCAACGCATTGCCCACAATCTGAAGCTTTTTGATATGGTAAGAATCGATCACTTCAGAGGGCTCATTGCCTACTGGGAAATTCCTTCACATGAGGAAACTGCGATTAACGGAAAATGGGTTGAAGCCCCTGCCGAGGATTTCTTTAATCACGTGGTGGAGCAGTTTCCCGATTCTCCCATCATTGCCGAAGATTTGGGTACCATTACCCCTGATGTGAGGGAAGTCATGAATCGCTATGGGTTTCCGGGCATGAAGGTGCTTCTTTTCGCCTTTGGTGATAATCTTGCTACCAATCCCTATGTACCACATAATCACGTGAGAAATTGTGTGGTGTATACTGGAACTCATGACAACAACACCACGAGGGGATGGTTTGAGAAGGAGGCGACTGCAGAAGATAAAAAGCGGCTTTCGAAGTACCTGGGACGGAAAGTATCGGCAAAAGATATTCACTGGGAACTCATTCGACTTGCCATGATGTCGGTATCGGATATGGTGATTTTCCCCATGCAAGATATCCTGGGTCTCGGGGCAGAGGATCGCATGAATCGTCCCTCGACGGTGGAAGGTAACTGGGAGTGGCGACTTTTACCAGAGCAGCTCGCTGCTTCAGTTACTGTGAGTCTTCGGGAAATGGCAGAAATATACGGAAGGGCGTAGGTTATTTGGGGCGCGCGCATAAGCCTTAAAAAGGTTGTAGTGATTGGTGTTTAATGGTGGGCAGAGATGAAGCTGCTCGTTATCATAATTTTTTTAGTGGCGTTTTTGTTGCAACTTCTTTTTCACTGTATCTCGGTGAGAAATGAGAGGAGGATTAAAAAGGAAGGAGCTAAAGAGACACTATTACTTGCCTCCCTCGTGTGCACTGGCGTGGCGAGCTACTTCTTGAGTGAGCGGAAATCCTCTTTGCGTAAATTATGGTGTTTCATTTTGTCAAAGAGTGATCGTGGTTGTATGCCTGCTCGCTCCGCAGTCTTTCCTATACGACCCCCCATTACCTGCAAGAGTCCGGTTAAGTAGGTGCACTCAAAGTCTTCGAGTATTTGTTGACGTGCTGCTCTCAGTGGTTTTTGCAGCAGTTGCTCGAGAATAGAAAGTATTTCTGGGGAGGTGGGAAGCATGGAGACACGAATTCGATGAGACCCCTGTCGTCTACTGATCGTTTCTGGAAGATCGTTAATGGTAATTTCACCTCCGGTACACAAGAGCATCGCACGTTCTATGACGTTAATCAACTCACGCACATTACCGGGCCATGAGTACTGGCAGAGCGAGGTCAGTGCGTCATCGGTTATTCTATACACCTCCCGTTTTATTCGGGGTCTTAAGTAATGGACGTAGCTCTCTACAAGTGCAGGAATATCTTCACGGCGATCCCGGAGTGGAGGAATGGTTAAGTTTACCACACTAAGCCGGTAGAATAGATCTTTTCGGAAGCGCTGTGCTTCTACTTCTGAAGCAAGATTTCGATTGGTAGCAGCTATCACGCGCACGTCTACCTTAAAAGATTTCTCACTTCCCACACGTTGTATTTCATGTTCTTGAAGTACATGGAGGAGTTTTACCTGGAGGTGGAGAGGGAGTTCTCCTATTTCATCAAGGAAGACAGTACCCCGATGAGCAAGCTCAAACCAACCTCGCCGTGACCTTATCGCTCCTGTAAAGGCGCCTTCCTCATGTCCAAAGAGTTCGCTCTCTAACAGGGTTTCTGGTAGCGATCCACAGTTGATGGTAATAAACGGTCCTTCCGATCGGGGACCTTCTGAGTGAATGGCACGTGCGAGTCGTTCCTTGCCCACACCTGTTTCACCGAGAATAAGCAATGGAACGTCGCTGGTGATCACGCGTCGCACCATATCCATAAAGGTTTGCATAGCGGGGCTTGAAGAGACAAAATCAGTAAGCCGCGGCTGGGCGAGTGTTCTTCCTGTGGCAACAGATCGTTTCAAGATTTCACGCTGTTTACTCAGAATGGCCTTAATTACCTCATGGAGCCTTATGGGTGATAGACCTGAATAGAGAACCGAATCGCATCCTGCTGCGATAAGTTGTGCCCGTTCTTCCGGATCTTCTCTGTCTGAGATGATGATTACCTGGGGTGAATCGGGAAGCTGCCTGATCAGTTTCACCGTGTTCGCAACTGGATCTGGGACAAGGGATTTACTCACTATAATGAGATCACTGCTTGCTCGGGATATGCTCTCAAGAGAAAGTTTTTTACCTCTCAAGGTTTCCACAATCACGTCTTGCTGGGTAAGTAGTTTATGCAACTGCCGTTTAAGTTTTGGATTATTAATGGCAACAATCACATGGATAAGCATCGGTGTTTTTACCTCCTAAAAAATATAGACAAGAACTTATACCTCTTATTTTATCGGATGTCAAGACACTTGTTTGTAGATTGGGATGTGCAGGTATAACTCACGCTGAATATCTTAATTTATTGAATTATAAGCGTTAATGAAGTCTCGCTAAACACTTTCCTTATACTGGCATAGTAGTTGCTTAGTTGATCTTGATTATGTTTAAATGCGTGAAGGGAGGTGTTGCATGGATGAAAAAAAAGGAGATTTTGAAAAAAACAAAAGCCAAGCCACAGGTTAAGGTTGGGAAAAAACCGAGTGATTCTGAATTTAAACCACACACACCACCTAAGCAAATTATTGAAGAACTTCCGAAGAGATAAGAGTAAAAGGGTGGGTTCTATACCGGAGTTGCTATAAGAAACTTATTTAAAACTAATTTTTTGAATATGAGAACAAAGAAACGTAGTGCAAAAATGGGCATGTGGGTTATGGTAGTAGGGATGAGTTTCACCTTTAATTCCTTGATCACCGCAGACGAAAGGGTTTTAATTAATGGGGTGGTGAGTACGATAAAGGATAGTAGTGGAGCGATTACCGCGGGGACATTAAATTTAAAGGTTGAAGGTGAAGGTATTTTCAACATTGTCCTTGATGAACAGGGGAAGAAGCTCGGTGCGGAGATGGAGGGAAAATGGGTTGAGGTGATCGGGGAGATTTCTATGAGAGGTGCTGAAAAGTGGTTGGAGGTGAAGAGCTATAGTAAGGTTGAGGAGGGAGTGTTACCGTAACCTAGAGCTTTTCCTAACACCTGGTGGCGGTTTCTGCCTATGGTGAGCAAGGTCAGATGGGGTGTGTGTGGTAAAGGGCTGGTGTGGGTGAGTATAGGTTATTTTTAGTATCATTAGTAAGAGGTAAGAGAAAGGAGGTGAGATCGGAATGATGCGGAAAAGTATATGTGTTATAAGTGTGGTGCTCTTTGTTTTTTCTCTTCTCTGCGTGAGCGCCTGCCGTCGCGGGGCGGTGAAGGAAGAAGAACAGGGTATTACTACACCGAAAAGTGAAGGCGTAGTTGAGGATGAGTTGAGTGAGGCACGGAGGAAAGTTGAAGAAATGAGGAAACAGCCAGGTATTAAGCTCTCACCTATCTACTTTGCCTTTGATGATTTTTCCTTAACAGAGGAGGCGAAGGAGACGCTGATTGAGAATGCTGCCTGGTCATTGAATAATCCCCAGAAGAAGGTAGTCATAGGAGGGAACTGTGATGAGCGAGGCAGCAATGAGTATAACCTCGCCCTTGGACAGCGAAGGGCAAACAGTGCCCAGAAGTATTTAGTCAATCTGGGGGTACCTGCGAGTCAGCTTTCCACTATCAGCTATGGGGAGGAGAAGCCAGTAGATTCAGGTCACAACGAGGAGGCCTGGACGAAGAACAGAAGGGATGAATTTGTGACGAAGTAATCACTGCTAATCTCATCTGGAGAGCACTCACGGCTCTCCAGATGAGATTTTGTCATTATGGCTTTAGAGGTGTAATGATTTTAAGCGTGGTTATTTTTTTTAATCTTTTATTTATTTTTTTACTTTGCTATGATAGAATTTATCAATGTGAAACAAGGATAGGTAGGTAAAGTATCTTAATGGTCTGGTGTAATTGAAATGTATAGGAATTTCCTTTTTTGTGAATAATTGAAGTGAAGCGTGAAGATCTGGAGGTTCACCAGGAAAAGGAAAGGGGGTGAGTGAGATGAGAAAATTACTCGTAATGCTATTAACACTTGGGTTGATTTTAATAGGGACATATTGCCAATCAGCTGAGCAGGGATCTGGAGGTGAGACAAAAATCAAGATGGAGAAAAAGACCGAGAAAAAGGCTCCGTCTGGTGCCCAGGAGGAATCACAAGGCACTGAAGAGGGTGAGGAGGCTGAGTCTCCCAGTGATGAAGAAGCTGATTGAGATCGATTAAAAAAATGACTACCTGTAAGAGCCGCACCGCCACTCTCGTTAAATGGCTGTGCGGCCTATAAGAGCTTTTTAGTGAGGATAATTTTTTGTTGGTGTGGGGTTTTATGAGAGAAATCGGAAGGAGGTGAAAACGCTATGTCTAAAATATATTTAATTATTTTGCTTACCTTAGGTTTGATGGTCGGTGGGTACGGCTGCGGTCGCTCTACTGAGAAGACTAAGGTGGAACCTAAGGTAGTGGAAGAGAATATGGTTGAGGAAAAGGCTCAGATGCCTGCAGAGACAGGTGAAAAAGCTGAAGTTCCTGTGTTGGCTGAAGAACAGCAAAGTGGGAAAACTGAAGTGCCAGTTCCTGCCGAAGCGCCAGATGAAGGAGAGGAGTCTCCCGTGGTTGAATAGGAGTTATCTAGTAAAATACCTGTGGAATGTGCGGTGTCTGAATAAAGGATAGGTGCTCTTTTTTCGTGTTTTAACAATAAAACATTAAAAACTATCGAACAAATAGTTTTTAATGTTTTATTGTTAAAAGAGGTTTTTAATTATTCAATACGTTATATTTAAATGGTATAATTACATGTGTTATTCAAAAGCGGTGTTTACATTTTATAATCTTTACCAACACTAGAAAAACTCCTATTGATGTGAGATGTGAGATATGGGATAAAAGATTTGAATAATACACATTGCAAAAGTAGAATGTACTTGTTGACTTTAGCACATAAAGATGATGTGGAGCGAAAGTGATGCACTATGATACTGCGTTAAGGGCATATACTTCAAAAAGACTTGAAGAAGTCGATCGTGCGGATATCCTGGTGGGCATTCCCTGCTACAATAATGATCGCACTATTGCGCATGTGATTCAAATGGTCACGCATGGTTTGGCAGAACACTATAAGGATAAGAGGAGCGTAATGCTGATTGCGGATGGAGGGTCTACCGATGACACTCGAGAAGCAGTTAAAGAGTTTGAGATAAAGCCCTGGCAGGAGAAGATTGTTTCCATTTACCGAGGTCCTGCGGGAAAAGGGACGGCCCTGCGTTCAATATTCGAAGCTGCTAAACGGCTCAAAGTAAGTGCCTGTGCGGTGGTAGATTCAGATCTGAGGAGCATCACCTCAGATTGGATTCACTACCTGGTAGACCCTGTGCTCACCAAGGGATACCAATTTGTAGCTCCGGTGTACCTCCGACATAAGTATGATGGGACTATTACTAACAACATTGTCTATAACCTCACCCGTGCACTCTATGGGAAGCGTATCCGGCAACCAATTGGCGGCGATTTCGCACTCTCCAGAGATGTGGCAAAATTCTATATTGAACAGGAGGTATGGGATACCGACGTCGCACGCTATGGCATCGATATCTGGATGACTACGAATGCGGTTACTCAGGGTTTCCGAATCTGTCAGTCCAATCTGGGAGTCAAAATCCACGATGCCAAGGATCCAGGTCAGCACTTAGGCCCTATGTTCCGTCAGGTTATCTGGACTCTCTTTTCCCTCATGGAGCTCTTCGAGAACTACTGGAAAGGTATTCACGGTAGTGAACCTGTGGAAACCTTTGGATTCGAAGGTTACAGTGAGCCTGAGCCGGTGAAGGTGGATTTGGAGGGAATGGTGCAGCATTTTAAAATCGGGTGCCAGCAGTTTTCTCCCCTGTGGAAGGAGATCTTTAGTAAGGAAGGTTTTGATGAGATTCAAAAGACAGCAAAGCTTAGTGCGGATCAATTTGCTTTTTCCACGGACTCATGGGTTCGTATTCTCTATGAATTGGCTGCAACCTTCCACACCTGGAGTGTCAACCGCTATAAGCTGGTTGAACTGGTTACCCCGCTCTACTATGCGCGAGTTGCTTCCTTTGTGAGACAGACCCGGGAAATGTCCTCTCAGGACGTTGAGACGCTGGTAGAGGAACAGGCAGTGAGATTTGAGAAACAAAAGGATTATCTGGTTCAGGTATGGAATCAAAAATCGAGGAACAAGCTACAGCTTGAGGTGTAAGTGCTGTAGGAATTAGTTTCTTGCGCTCGTGTAGTCATTGGTGCACCGCCCATCAGTTTACCCAGGGTAAGCCCGCGGCCATAGTTTTATCGCTGTTTGCCCGATCTTTGTGGAGGGCCATTCTCCTTCAAAGCCAAGTTCCTACTGGCCCATTGGGAGAACATCATTATTTACTATGCGTTCAAGTGTGAGGTGAAACATTGTATCATTTTTTTTCTCACTCTTTTAAGAGGGGGCGTCATGGGAGGGTATCCTATGAGGCGAGGAGGGATGCAAGGTGGCTTTAGAATTTAAAAAACCGACATTTTTCTGGAAACTTTTTCTAATCACTACTTTGGTGATGTTCATTGCTGGTATGATCGCAGGTTATGGACTTTGGGGAAAGAGGGAGAAGAAACCAAAGGTAAAGCTGCTCATGAATGAAATTGTGAGATACGTTGAGTCACTTGAAGAGCAAAATGCTCGTCTTGAGAGTCAACTTAAGGATATGAAAGATGCCGTTGAAAAGAGTAACCAGGCCATTCAATCTGTGGAATCGATGAGGAAAGATTTAGGTGCATTACAGGATGAAAAAAACAGCCTCATAGAACAGATGAGAGACTATACTCAGCTTAAGGAAAAGGTAGAGGAATTGGAAGCAACACTCAAAAAAGTAAAAGAGGTGGTAAAGAAACCGGCTGCTTCGTTTAGTAGCGATCAGTCTTCTACTTAGGGGTGTTCAAATTTTACTGTAGTGTGACCAAGTACTGCTATTCAATGCCCAGAGGGCTCGTACCATGCGCTATGTTATTATACTTGACGCACCTCTCTTGATGCACCCCTTATCAGGTATTACCAACGAAGCAGAGGAAATGCTCTTTATCTTGCCCCACCAGGAAGGTACTTTTACGGAAGTCCTTTTAAAAGGGGAGAAGATATGCAGAGAGGATCTCTTAGACAGAGACACCTACAGGAGGCTTTTAATCACCGAGGAGGATAGAGTAATTCTCCATGCACGCAGGAGGGAAACACTGAACGAAATTCTGCACAACCTTCTCTCGGTGTGTGAAACTGTTCCTGTTGTTGTTTTGTTAACCGATGCGGAGGAAACTCCACCATTGGGTAAGAGTAACATTTCCTATCTTGTGGTGAATGAGCTGCTCCAGAAAAACGTAGAGAAAGAGTGGTCACATATCCGTAACCGGGAACGAACACAAAAGATTCGTGAGCTCACTCAAGGTGCAGAGAATATACTTATCCTTACCCAGCATGATCCTGATCCTGATGCGTTGGCGAGCGGGCTAGCCTTGAGAACGTTGCTGGGAAGAAACCGCACCACCGCACCCCTTGCTTCCTTTGGCACGACTACACGGAGTGAAAATCTAAGTATGATACAGCTCCTCGATATTCGATACACTGTGATCGATCCTCAATCACTTAATGGCTATTCGCTGATCGCCATGGTTGATGTGCAACCACCTTATTTTGGAGAAAAAGTGCCTCGTGCAGATATTATATTTGACCACCATCCCCCGTCGGCGAACTATGAGTGTTTGTTCAAGGACATCAGGGCTCAGTATGGTGCTACCTCCACTATTCTCACGGAGTATTTCATATCCAATGGTATTAGATTACACCAGAGGATAGCAACGGCGCTTTTTTATGGTATCAAGTCAGATACCTTCATGCTGGAGAGGGAAGCCAATCCTGCTGACGTTGAGGCGTTTACCTATCTCTATCCCATAGCCAACCATAATTTAATCCGGCAGATGGAACACCCCTCTCTTGATCCTGAAGAGGTAAGCTCTTTTATTAGGGCACTCAGGGGGCGAAAAGTAATTGACAAAGTGCTCTTTGCCCATATTGGTCGGGTTAAAAAGGAAGATATCATTCCCCGGCTAGCCGATTTCTGCCTTCAGGTGGGAGGTGCTGAGTGGTCTATCGTTTCCGGGCTATTTAGAAAGGATCTGGTGATCTCTATAAGAAATGTGGGCTATGTAAAGCATGCCGGTGAGGTGGTGAAGAAGATTTTTAGTGAGAGTGGCAGTGCGGGTGGCCATCGAACCATGGCGAAAGTTGTCATCCCCCTTGCTAATTTTAAGCACGCCTTTGCCGTTGCCAATAATAAGGATATCGGTGACACCATTGCGAATCTCTTTGGAAACGTTATTAGTGATAAGGTTTCATGAGTTGAGGAGAGGGTGGGAAGATGATCTATATATCTAACATGCTGGAGTTTTTAGAGACGATCAAGTGGCGAGATAGTATTGATATTATGGTGATAGCGTTTCTCCTCTATCGGTGTTTTATCCTTTTTCGAGGAACCATGGTGCTCCGTGCAATTATTGGGGTTACACTTCTTTGGATTCTTACCCTCCTGGCGACGATATCCGGGTTGATTGTTACCAGTCTAATTCTAAAGGGATTGGGAGCCATCGTCGTGATTGTGGTTATTGTGGTGTTCAGGAATGAGATTAGAGGGGTTATAAGCAGCACCAATCCCCTCAATCTCTTTTTTGGTAAGCCAAGGAGGAGACGGGTTCCTGATTATGGATCAATCTCGCGTGCGCTCTTTGCGCTGGCTGAAAAGAGGGTAGGTGCCATCGTAGTCTTCGGGCGAAAGGATAATTTGGAACAGCTTATTCAAGGTGGCGTGCGTGTTGGAGCAGTCTTCAGTCAGGAGCTGCTCTTCAGTATCTTTGATAATAAATCTCCCCTGCACGATGGTGCGCTGATTATGGAGGGAATTCAGATTCAGATTGCTGCAGCCTTTTTGCCCTTGACGCTTCAACAGGCGCTTCCCATCTACTATGGGAGCAGACACCGTGCCGCTCTGGGGATTTCTGAGAGGTCTGATGCGGTAGTAGTAGTGGTTTCTGAAGAGAGGGGCGAGGTGTCACTGGTAAAGGAGAGGACAATAGAGAAAATTGAAACACCAGTGAAGCTCTCTTCATATTTGGAAAATCTTTTAGAAGGAAGTGCAAAGAAAGAGGGCGTTAGTATCCGTGCGAAACGCTTCGTCCAAGACGTAGGTGTTAAAATAGTATTTTTGGTGCTTGCTCTATTCATCTGGGTGTTTTTTGCCGGTGAAAAGGAATCGTTTATTTCTTATACATTCCCTATTGAATTTAGGGATCTACCTAAAAATTTCGAGCTGGTAAAGATATCGGCACAGAAGGCAGAGGTGCAGATTTCAGGGAGTCGGCGACTCCTGCTCGCATTAAAACCCGAACAGGTAGCTCTCTCACTTGACTTGAAAAATAGTGAGGCAGGGAAGAATAGTTTCCCACTCACCAGTAAGAATCTCTCTATTCCACCAGGGCTGAACGTCATTAAGATTGAGCCTGATAGTGTGACGGTAGTGATGGAGGAGAAAACCACAGCATTAGTTCCTGTAGTTGCGGATCTGGTAGGGACTTTACCTGAGGGAAAAGAGATGCTATTTTATAAGGTGATACCTGATAAAGTTACTATTGTGGGAGCTCCCTCTGTCCTGAGGGGGATCTTCAGTGTTAAGACTGAGCCTATCTTGCTCTCAAGTATTACGGAATCGACTACGGTAGAGGTAGGAGTCATCCCTTCACCTGCATCGGTGAAGCTTTCCTCTGAATCTCCGACTGTGGTTGAGGTGGAACTGGTAATTAAAGATAAGGTAAAGAAGGGCAGGGTAGAGAGTGGGGGTGGTAGAGAATGAAAATAGCTTGTGAGAGAGGGTGGATTTCTTGACTCCTGCTTTCGCAGGAATGACCAAAAAAGGCAACACCAAAATTTCAAATAGCTTTGGTTAGACTTTTTTGCTGCTTTGAAAAGAGAGGGCTGTGATTCTCAGAGATTGAGTGAAACAATAATTTTTTTAAGGGGGAGGAGAACAATGGGACATCAAACTAAGATGTGGTTCTTGGTTGCCATACTTTTTGCTATCCTCTACGGAGTATTTACCGGGGTGGGGACCTACCTTGGTGCGGGTGGTGCATCCAGTTATATCATTCTCGCCTTTCTCTTCTTGGGTGTTCAGTACCTCATCGGCCCAATGATGGTGAGTGCGGTAATGCGAGTAAAGTGGGTTTCAGAGGAAGAGGAGCCGGAACTCCACCGGATGGTTGGAGAACTGGCAGAGCGTGCTCAGATACCCAAGCCGAAGGTGGGGATTTCTCAACTGGGGATCCCTAATGCCTTCGCCTTTGGCAGGAGCATAAGGGATGGACGGGTGTGCGTGACCCAGGGTATTCGTGGGCTCTTAAAAAAGGATGAATTGAGAGCGGTATTGGGGCATGAAATTTCCCACCTCAAACATCGAGATATGATAGTGATCACTGTTCTTTCAGCAATTCCCCTTATTCTCTACTGGATTTCCTGGAGGTTAATGTGGGGAGGGATGCTCGATAGGGATAGGAGGGATGCCGGTTACGCTGGGCTGGTAGGAATGGCTGCCTTTTTCCTCTACCTGCTCACTAACCTCTTGGTGCTCTATGGTTCTCGAATCCGTGAGTACTATGCTGATCTGGGTAGCGTTGCATTGGGGAATCCTCCCCAGCAACTAGCCTCGGCACTCTATCGGCTGGTGTATGGGAGTGCCAAGTATCGGGGTCAGGAGGATTTGAAGAGGGTAGAAGGGGTAAAGGCGTTCTTCCTCAATGACCCCTCCAGGGCACAATTTGAAATAAGGGAGCTATCCCAAATTGACCGGGATATGTCTGGTACTATCGATGCGAATGAATTGATGGAACTCCGCCAGAAGAAGATAAAGATCAGCGCTGCGGAAAGGATGATGGAACTTTTTACTACCCATCCTAACATGCTAAAGCGGATTGGGCATCTCGCTTCCTTGAGCTAATTCTCACTCAGATTATATAAAAATAAAGGACAACACATGGGCAGAGAAGATGAACACATTAGATGGTATTTAAAGCCAGTCATTGTACTTCTACTCTTATTTATTGTGTTAGGTCCCTTCGCGCTCCCCTTGCTTTATAAAAGTCCCAAATTTAACAAAACATTAAAAATACTACTCACCGTTGTAGTAGTTATTTACACGCTATATCTTGTCTTTGTATCGTTAGAAATTGGAAGAGAAGTATATAGAGAGATGAAAGAATTGCAGGATACATCCGCGATACATTAGAGTAAACGGCATCCCAGCATTCTTGAAAGCCGGGCATAGGTTGATATGGATTAATTACCCGTAATCCTAAAACCATTCTGCGGGGTCTATGGTATTATAACACTCTATCAATGATCCATTCATGGTTGCGAAGGGCCATGTGGATCTCGGTAGTATGAAGTTCATTTTCATTAATCTGTTCAGCTTTAAACTCTCTCTTCCAATATTTACCGAATGGGGTAATAGTGTTGTACTTCCAAGTGTAAGTGACGGTAGCTTCTTTAGAATCTTTAGAAGGTCTGACGTTTGTAACCTCAACGAATGCTTTCTCAGCGAGTTTAATGTCTACATAACCCTCCGCATCAATAGCATTAAGAGCGTACTTTTTCCCTTCGTCAGTTAAGGACACATTATATTGCAACCCGAAAGTATCAACTTGCTCAGAGGTGATGAGCCCTTCTTCGACAAAAGCTTTCATATCAGGTGTCTGGAAAGGCATTGATATTTTAGATCCAAAGCGTACCCTTTCTGATGCAGGCTGGGGATAGTTAAAATGCTTGATGATGATATCCTTTGCCTTATCAGTCGTTAATAAATTCGTTTTAACACAACTAAAACTACCTACCACCCATAAAGAAAACATTGACACGAGGAATAATCGTGTAACTACTTGAATCACTTTTTGCATATTGTTTCCTCCTTTCTCCTGATAATATGTTTTCTTTATTACAAATTTTAGGTTTTAGCAAGTCAATTATTACTGTTTCTTACTACTACCTCAGAGGAGTATGAAAAAGAGAGCAAAGGGAGAGAAACGATAACTACAGGGAGTGGCTCAAGAGGTTATTGTCCTCTCCACCCACGGGTCAAAGGTTAACAGAGGTGAACCTGCCTACAATAAAGTGATTGTAGTATCGTGTGGTTTTAAATGAAAATTCTGCTGGGGTGAAATCTTCAGGCGGTCGGGACTATTTCACCAAGGTAATCACTACAAATTGGGAGTGGTTCTCCCGTGTAATCAGAAGAAGTATTTTATCCCCTCTCTTCACCTTCTTTGTGGCGCTATTGTACTCACCTAAATTTTTAATAGGTTCACGATTTACTTCTACGATAAGGTCACCTTCCTTAATACCTGCCTCCTCTACGGGACTTCCACTCTCTACTTGAGTTACTACCACACCTCTCTTTTCAGTAATACCATAGCCTCGTGCAAGCTCAGGGGTCAATTCGCTCACACCCATTCCCACATCTTCTTTCTTCTCTTCCCCAGTAGAGGCGTAGGTCTTTTCTTCCTTAAGTTCCCCAATGGTGACCTTTTGGGTTATCTTTTTTCCCTCTCTCACGATGGTGACCTCTACCTGCTTTCCCACTGCGGTCTGGGCAACGATAAGAGGAAGCTCGTTCATTTCCTTAATCTCTTTTCCGTCAAAGGCGGTGATGATGTCCCCCCTCTTAATGCCTGCGTTACCTGCAGGGCTACCTTGTTCTACATCAGCCACCAGCGCTCCCTTTCCCTGCTCTATTCCAAAGGACTCTGCCAGCTCGGGGGTAACCGTCTGCACCACTACCCCTAACCATCCCCTCACCACCTTGCCTTTCACCTTGAGCTGCTCTACCACGTTTTTTGCCAGATTTATGGGAATGGCAAAACCTATCCCTATATTACCGCCACTGGGTGAAAAGATGGCGCTGTTAACTCCCACCACCTCACCACGTGTGTTGAAGAGAGGGCCACCGCTATTACCCTGATTGATGGCAGCGTCAGTTTGAATAAAGTCCTCATAGGGTCCCATCCCGATCTTTCTCCATTTTGCACTCACAATACCCACCGTCACCGTCTGATCTAACCCAAAAGGGTTACCTATTGCCATTACCCATTCTCCTACCCTCAGCTCATCAGAATTACCCAAGGTAGCAACCGGAAGCCCTTTATGGGGAGCTATCTTGATCAGCGCAATATCCGTTTTAGCATCTCTTCCAATTATTTTCGCATCATACTCCTCCTTGTCAGATAGTCTAACCTTAATCTCATCTGCATTTTCTATAACGTGATTATTAGTGATAATGTACCCTTCCTTATCAATTATAAAACCCGATCCGAGACTCCTCAGCTCATAATCTCTCTGTGGGGGTTGTCCTCCGAAAAATCGCTCAAAGAACTCATCTCCAAAAAATTCTCTGGAAGGGTCATCCTGTCTAAAAGGATGGTTAAAAGGTCTCCCGCGTCTTTTAATGTTTTTAGTGGTACTAATGTTTACCGTTACCGGCATCAATTGCTCTGCTAGTTTAACAAAAACTTGTGAATCCTTTGTGGGACTAGCTTCACTGCCCTCACTCACCTCCTTATCCAAGGCGTGTATGGCAGGAGTGATTTTGAGGCTCGAAGACACCACCATGCCAATCATAAATGCCACCATAGCTATTCCTATCATCATAGGTACTACAATGCTTTTACTGCGTAACTTCATAGTCATCATCTTTCCTCCCAATAAAAGTGATGTTTTTCTTGATTACACAGAATCAAAGATACTTATATCGTAATGAGAATCACAGCCCGTTCTCCTCTATTAAGAAAAAATTATTAAAAAAAGATAGATAAAATTACTTTGTTCATTTTGAATTATCATAAAAACGCATATGAATAATAAGAAATGAGAAGACGACAGCCAAAAGGAGGGGCCCAAGAGCTATCGTCTTCTCAGCCCGCGGGGTAAAGTGTTATTAGAATGAGCCCATGTTTAATAAAACGAATGTATGGTCAGGATGGTTTTAACTACATTACTTTAAGGGTGAAATATGTACTCTATCACCATGCAATCGGATCTAACCTGTAATACTCTTTCATCTCTTCATAGAGATCAAGATGTGTTTGTTTCATTTGTTGTGGTTTTTCAAAAAAAGTCTCGGTGGCAACCGCAAAGAATTCAGCTGGGTTGGTTGGTCCATAGTCATCCATCACGGGAGCCTTTGGTTTTCCTGAGGTAATTGTCTTGCTACCTTTAGATTACATCAAAGATGCTCGATAAAAGTCAATCCATTTTCTCACCGCACCTTATCCTTTACCTGCACGTTCTCTTGTGCTATAGAAAAAGTATTACTAGCATGATCTGTGCGAAAAATAAACGATCTACACTTGTTGCCATGGTAAAAGATAAAAACTTCTCCACGAACGTCCTGCGCAGCTAGACCGCATGGCTGAAACATTGTTTGCAAGGAAACTATTGACGAAAAAGAGGTGAGTGCGATACTCGAAACCCGTATCGCCTAGTAAGCAGACTTCTTGATATAAACATATACGGTGGTGTAATGGTAAAGCTAGTGCTGTTACGACATGGGGAGAGCGTGTGGAATCTGGAGAACCTGTTTACTGGCTGGACAGATGTAGACCTCTCTGACCACGGCAAAGATGAGGTTTATCGGGCTGCGAGATTATTGAACGATGGAGGCTACTCCTTTGATGTAGCGTATACCTCTGTACTCACGCGTGCTATCAGAACGCTGTGGATTGTTCTGGATGAGATGGATCTTATGTGGATTCCGGTGTACCGTTCCTGGAGGCTTAATGAAAGACACTATGGTGCCCTGCAAGGTCTTAATAAGCACGAGACGTCTGAGAAATATGGTCATGAACTGGTTTTAAAGTGGAGACGGAGCTATGATGTTCGTCCACCCGCGTTGGACATAACAGATCCCCGTCATCCCCGCTTTGACCCACGTTATACACAGCTGAACAATGAGGAATTGCCCAGTGCCGAATCCCTCAAAGATACCATTCACCGCGTGCTTCCCTACTGGCATGGGGTAATCGTTCCACATGTGAGGCAGGGGAAAAAGGTTTTAATTTCTGCCCATGGTAACAGTCTCCGGGGGTTAGTTAAACACCTTGATAGTATCCCTGATGAGGAGATCGTAAGCCTCAACATTCCCACAGGCTTCCCTTTAGTGTATGAATTAGATGATAACCTGAAGCCATTAAGTCGTTACTACCTGGGTGATGAGCAGGAAATTAAAAAGGCGACAGAAGCAGTGGCCACACAAATTACTGTAGGGGAAAAATAAATTTTGCCCGGTAGAAAATCTGCCAGCAAAGCCACCTTTCTAGGGAAATAAAGTTATAAAAAAGTATTAGTAAGGAAGTATCAATGGACTGGTTGCGTATGGAGCAATGGTCACCCTATGTGGTAGGGGTTGGGATAGGTGTGTTGAATTGTATCGCCTTTCTCTTGTCTGATAGACATATTGGATGTTCTACCGCATTTACTCGTACCAGCGGAATGGTTGAGAGGCTTTTCAGAGGGAGCAAGGTGGAAGAGAAACCATACTATAAGAAATTTGCTCCTGCAATAGAATGGGAGTGGATGCTTGTAGTCGGGGTTGGGTTAGGGGCTTTTTTCTCTGCAATGATTTCAGGACAGTTTCATTTAAGTTGGGTACCGTCACTATGGGCTAAAGCCTTTGGTAACAATTTTTTAGTTCGATTTAGTGGCGCACTGATTGGGGGAATCCTTATGGGGATAGGTGCTCGCTGGGCGGGTGGCTGCACCAGTGGTCATGGGATAAGCGGAACCATGCAGCTTGCAGTGAGCAGTTGGCTTGCGGCACTATGTTTTTTCGTGAGTGGCGTTACTACGGCGATGCTGATCTTTAAGGTGCTTATCTAGGCGAGAGTCAAAAAATGCTTACAGTACTTCATACGAGGAAAAGGGTGCAACTGATAATCGGCCTTTTTATCGGTATCACGTTTGGTTTTTTGCTCCACAAGGGCGGGGTTACCAGGTATGACGTCATTATGGGGCAACTGCTCTTAAAAGATTTTACCATGGTCAAAATTATGCTCTCAGCAATTTTGACAGGGATGATGGGGGTGTACTTGCTTAAGGATGTGGGGTTAGTAACCTTGCACTCCAAACCAGGATCTTTTGGTGCTACCGTTGTTGGTGGTCTCATCTTTGGTGTAGGATTTGGAATACTTGGCTATTGTCCGGGAACCCTAGCTGGAGCCATCGGACAAGGATCTCTTGATGCACTTTTCGGTGGAGTGGTAGGCATACTGATTGGCGCTGGATTGTTTGCAGAATGGTATCCGCAACTGGATACCTACATTCTTCATAAGGGTGATTTTGGTGAAATTACCTGGCCCCAATTGTTGAAGGTTAATCCATGGATAATTATTGTTCCTGTCGCTCTAGGAATTGTAGCCCTGTTGTGGTGGATTGAAAGCGGGGGATTCGTGGGCAGCTAGACCACCTAACTGAAGCACTGTTTAAAACAACAGTGATGAAAAGTTCTGCCCTCCGAAAACTTATTCGACAAATACCGGCTGATCCAGCCAGAACGGATGTGCGATCCCCTGCCGGTATGCGTTCAATGCGCCCTCGGACGAATTCACCCGAAGATTGCTGTAACTTAGGTCTCCATTCTGCCACCGATCATGCCAAAAAACTGCTGCCTTAAGGCGGGGAAACTCGACGGCCATACGTCGCAGGGCTTCTGCGATCCATTGCTCCTTGTTCCCTGACGTGGGGAACTCTCCCACGCCCCACTCGGCAAGGATAAAGGGCTTATCAGGGTCAAGGCTGCAGATCTCTTTATAGTAATCGGGCAGAACCATCTGAAAGGGCACCCAGGAAGAATTCGGATACTGCTGGCCGAAGGCACTCAGCCCCAGCCAGTCGACATACTGGCTTCCCGGATAATAGTTTGCCATGCGGTTCCAGGGCTCGTTTGGCTCAGAGGTATTGTTTGCGTGAAAAACCCATTGAATGTTATCCGCGCCAGCGGAGCGGACTCGGTCAACAACATGCCGGTACGCCTTCTTAAACAGCTCGGGCCCCTGGTACTGAGAGGAATTTGTGCCGGGAATAATCGTTCCCCCGCCATAGAAAAATCCTGACCAGGGAAACCAGGTGCCGTTCATTTCCAGCCCCCATGCAACAAGAATCGGCCTGCCGAACTTTTTGGCTTCACCTGCCCACATGTCAATGTAGCTGTCCCACTTGCCGGCAACTATATCAGGCAGATTAAAGTGGCCGGGTTTGGTTTCCTCAGCATAGGGACGGTCCCATGGGTTCCAGTACACCAGAGCGACAGCCCCATAGGCGTAGATAATCTTAAGCGCATTGCTGGGAAATGATTGTTTACCCCAGTAGTTTGAAAAGCTGATGAGAGCCTGATGCCTGCCGACTAGGCGCTCGAAATTTTCCAATCCCTCAAGGGTAACATTGTCTTCAGTTTCGCCGAAATCAACATAAGCCCCAGTATAGGCCTGACCCGCAGGGGGCACAGCTAGTCGTTGCACCCTTTTCACCTGTGGGGAAGTCTTTCCCGCGGCAGGGGCAGCCTTTTCTCTTGAGCATGCAAAAACAGTAAGGGCAGCACTAATGAATGCCAATAACCATTTCAATTTCATAGCATCACCTTTCTGTACTTCATTTGCCAGAAATTCCTTCCCCTACAAGGGCGGTTGTTTGCTTCTCACTAATGCCACGAGCCCTGGCCGGTACCAGGGTTAATCCTCTGCGATCCTGGCGGCCCCAGGCAACCCAGGTGCCCCGCAATGCCCGGATAATTGCTTTCCACACAGACCAGGCAAGAACCGGCCGGTACAGCAACCTCATCGGCAGAATAAGCCATGCCTGGTGAAGCTGTTCCCCTTCCATAATGCAGGCTACAAGTGCAGTGACCAGATCCATTAAGATGAACCCCAGGGCATAGTCCAGTATGGCAGACCCGGCTCCGGTGAGCAATGAAAAAATCAGCAGCGAATCAACTAAGGGGATGAGGGCGACAAGAACAAAATGAAAAAACCATATACTGGGAAGGCTGAAAAACGCCAGCCCTTTATACTTTGGGTTGAACAGCAAATCATTATGCTTGATGAGGCACTGTAAGGTGCCAAAGGCCCAGCGACTTCGCTGGCGCACGAGCCCGGAAACTGTGTCAGGCGCTTCCGTAAAGGCGATGGCGTCGGGTGCGTAACACACTTTATACCCCAGCCGGTGCATCATCAGCGTGAGATCGGTATCTTCAGCCAGGGTATCCTCGGACAACCCGCCGGCCTGCATTATTGCGCTCTTCCGGAAAGCTGAGACTGCTCCGGGCACAACAGTGACGCAGTTCCACTCGTCATAGGCGCGGCGGTCAAGATTAAATCCGCAGGTATATTCAAGAGACTGGAAAAGAGTGATCCATGAGGTGCTGTTGCCCACCTTGACGTGGCCTGAAACGGCGCCGACCTCTTTATCCCTGAGACGGGAAACCAGAGCGCTTATTGTCTCCAACCCGAATTGGGTATCTGCATCCAGCATGACGATCAGCTCATTCTCCGCGGCCCGTAGAGCAGCATTCAGCGCTGCTGCCTTACCCTTGCTGGACTGTCGAATGAGCTTCACCCGCTTATCACGCAAAGCTGTATTCTCGACAAGCGCTGCGGTTTCATCAGCTGAACCGTCGTCAACCACAATAACTTCAATGCTGCCGCGGTATCTGGTGGTAAGAATGCTGTCAAGCGTGGAGGTGATTACCGCTGCTTCGTTATGCGCTGCAATGAGGACTGAAACCGGCTCAGGCATGTTGAGTTGAATATCAGGATTCCTGTGCCGCTGCTTCCTGTTCCGGACTGCAAGGACAAGCAGCACAAGGGTCCTTAAAAGCAAAAGTGCCGTGGTTGCTATCATAAAGGCCCAGCCGAGCTGCTCGAGCAGGTGCAGCAGGTGAAAGCCCGCCTGCGAGATGAGTAATTCCTCCGTTGGGTCATTAGCCGGTATTGGCGGCATGAGTGACTCTCTCGGAACACCGATGAGCTGATGAAGCGCGACAATCTCATCGCCGCGCTTGCGCAAGTAATCGATGATCGAAGGCAAGGCTGCTACCGTGCCTGATCGATTGCCGCCCGCATCGTGCAGCAACACCACATTCCCTTCCCCTCTTCTCTCCTTGATTCTCTCCAGGATAACCGACGGGCTGGACTCGTCCCAGTCCTCGCTGTCGATGCTTTCGCTGACCGAAATATAACCGAGCTCATCGGCAATCAGCAGGGGCTTGAACTCCGCAAGGGAATGCGGGCATCGGTCGGCATTATAGGGAGGGCGAAAGAGAACGGTCGAGCATCCTGCGATGCTCTCGATACTCCGCTGCGACGCGTTAAGCTCAAGCTTAACAATTGCTGGTGGCATGTCAGAAATATCTGCATGGGTATAGGTGTGGTTTCCCAGTTCGTGCCCCTCTGCAATGATTCTTCGAATTAAATCCGGATATCGTTCTGCATTGCTGCCCACGACGAAAAATGCTGCTTTCACATCCCTTTCTTTGAGTATATCCAGGATGCGGGGCGTCCATTCCGGATCAGGGCCATCATCAAACGTAATTGAAACTTGCTCTTGCCTGCTCTGTCCCTGATGGTACAATAGCGGGTAGCTGGGGTAGCTCACATATCGGGCATTCCATAGGCCGGCGGAGTCAACAGTAATAGTCCGCCTGCCATCGGCATGCTCGTTCACTGCGGTGATAAGGTCCCCCTCGCCGATATGGGTAATGGTATCCGTGCTTTTGATTGTCTCCAGAGGGCCAGGCAGGCAGGAATTCCCACACTCAAGCGTCTGCCACAACGCTGGGTCCTCGGTGCCTAGCCGGTATAGTGCGATTCCCCCGACTCCTCTGGTCTCGGCCTGCACTTTTTGATTGTAAAAGGTTACCGTATCCAGGAACCAGACCTCATGAGTCTGGTCTTGCTCGGTATATGTAAAATGCGGTCCGTACGATGCGGCCTGGTTTTCAATCGGACCTGCTCCCGCGCGGTTTGCACGGGCCATGCAGTCGGCAAAGCTGATTGCTTTTGCAGGTTCGCCGGCTTTCCAGTCGTAGCCATAGGCGCCGATGCCGATGATCCATTGCGCGAGGCTTCCGTGATCCAGTAGAACGCTAAGCCACTGGGTAAACCATTCCTGCGAAGCAATGGGGCCCGCTTCATCCGCTTCACCGTTTTCGTCATATAGCATGGCCACGAAGCGATCCACTGTATTTGCAAGTGTGTCAAGGTCATAGACCTTGATGTCATTGCCAACCGGGATGCACAGCCATACCTCCAGTCCTTCGCTGTGCAGGGCGCCGGCCATGGTGCTGAAAAGACCACTTATTTGATCCCGGTAGGTTGGGTCTACCTCCTCCCAGTCAACCACGACGCCGGCTGCGTGCAGGTCTTTGAGCTGTTCAGCCAGATGCGTGGAAAACTGCTGCTGCCTCTCAGCCTCAGCGCTGGCCAGCGTTTCAACCGCCTCCGGCTGCCAGGAACCTTTTAAATTTGTAAGCATCGGCATGAAGGCAAGACCGTGCCGTGATGCAAATTCGTGAATCTGTCGGTCGGGTTTCGCGCTGAGCTCAGCAGGGGTGCCGGACAAAAAGAACCATTCCGGAGCCACATGCGTAAGCTTAGCAGCGTTCTCCTCTAGGGAGGTGAAGCTCGCAGGATCCCAGCCGGTATAAAAGCCAAGGCGAACCGGTTTTTTTTCCTTGTGAATAGCCGGTTTTGGAACAACCGTTGATTTTTGAGCAGCCAACCTGACCCAGTCCGGGGGAAGTTTTGGCGGAAAGAGTTTCTCAGCCCTGTCAATCTGCGCTTTCAAACTCTTGGAAAAATTATACGCCTGCTGCAGCCGTGACAGGCGTGGGCAGACAATCAGCGATTGAATAAAAAGCACTATACAGGTGAAGACAATGAGAAGCCCAGCGGCAAAAAGCAGGCGCCAGCGGCGCCAGCGATTCCCCTGTGCATCAAGAAAAATAAAATTTTTTGGATTCATTGTTGTACCGCAAAACCTGATTTATTTGTTTCCGCCTGCCTTGGCTGCGCTCCACCATCCCAGCCCGCAGAGAAAATAATGTGTCGAGGACAAAGGCAGTGCTCACCTGCGGAAAGGCTGGTGAATAGTGTAGCTTGAGCAGGATAAAACGTACAATAATAATTCCTGCCGAAAGGATATCTTTATATTTCATTACGGTTTTAGTCAACTGTTTTAAATGAAAAAGATTAGCTTCTCTCCACCTGCGTTAGAGCACCACAAATAACTCGATCCCTTGTTTTTATAACAAGCAAAGGTTTGACACTTATTACTTCAGCTTCTTCTCCCTCATAAAGGATTCTTTCCCCTTTTTGAAGAAGACACCTTACTTTATCAGCCGTGGTGCGAGAAGCTAAATTTCCATCCTTTAATTCAGCTCTTATGGTCATGGCTAACTCCTTTTCTAGCACTTCTAAATTTAGCTACATCATTTTAGAGATGTTTGTAATGAAAAAAAACAATATGGTGAAGCGACCGTACAACAGGGATAAGAATAACTCGCTATTAACCGGCGAACACAATTCAGATCTGCTTGATTTTTTTATAATAGAAAAGATGAGTTAAGGAGGAATAGGGGAAGAAAGTGAGGAGTTAATTTATTATCTAGATAGGTAACTACAACTTCTTTAAACAGAGAGGTTTTTACCTTTGGGGTATCTTGATCAAGGGACAAAGTGTCTTCATCTTCTAAGTCTATCAACGACAATA
>Ga0315288_10000533_pt1 | contig 48117 bp, 55 predicted proteins | sample YL17G11_20_MG_FD_203454 | JGI IMG/M metagenome (GOLD analysis project Ga0315288, IMG submission 203454) | Sediment microbial communities from Yellowstone Lake, YNP, Wyoming, USA - YL17G11_20 | ecosystem: Environmental > Aquatic > Freshwater > Lake > Sediment | place: USA: Wyoming | collected... | reverse complement strand
TATTACTACCTGATACTGAAGATGTACTCCCGTTTGAATAAACTGCCCTAACATCTATTGTATGAGAACCTGCCGATAAATTTTGTATTGTTGTTATTGACCAAGGTAGTCCTGTATTATTTACTGCGGTAGACGATGGGTTATGAGCACCTATTTTTATATATCCACCATTTGTTGGATAAGCCCCGTCAATAAATATTGCGATATCTACCACCGCAATAGAGGTTGTAGTGGTGGATGTAGTGTTCATACCCCCATTGGCAGTTATAAGTAATTTACAATTTTCAGGGACTGTAATTGTTTGAGTTACTCCAGGTAAAACAGTAAATGTTGTAACCGCACTTGTAACACTTAATGTTGCAGACCCAAAGGCGGTAAAGGTTGTTTGTCCTAACCCCGCAACTAATTTACCTGTCGAATCAAACGACGCCGCTTGACTTGGTGTACCTGAAGTATTAGTAACGGTTACAGTACCCGAATTTATTGTTGTTGCGGTAACTGCATTGATTGAAGTATTACCCGTAACTGTTAAACCACCGTTAACCGTCCAACCTGTTACTGAGTTAATAACCGAAGTTAAATCGGATTGTCCGTTGTTTTGTTTTATTGTAAAAACATTATCATTATATGTAAAACCTGTCACAAAAGTATCAGGATCAACAGGTAAGTTTTGATATGTTGTTGCGCTTATTGTTGTTGCGGTTAGTCCTTGTAATGAAGTATTACCCGTAACTGTTAAACCACCATTTACTGTCCAACCTGTAACACTATTAATAGTTGCGGTTAAATCAGATTGTCCATTGTTTTGTTTTATCGTAAAAACATTACTACCGTATGTAAAACCCGTTACATAAGTGTCTGGGTCAATGGGTAAGTTCTGATAAGTAGTTGCCGATATTGTTGTTGCGGTTAATCCTTGTAATGAAGTATCTCCTGTTACAGTTAAATTTCCGTTAATTGTTAAACCTGTTACATCGTTAAATGTTGAATTAAATGTTGAGCCTGAGTTATCCGATATTGTAAAAGTATTTGCGGAGTAAGTAAAACCTGTAACATAAGTGTCTGGGTCAATAGGTAAATTTTGATAAGTTGTTGCCGATATTGTTGTTGCGGTTAATCCTTGTAATGAAGTATCTCCTGTTACAGTTAAATCACCATTAACGGTTAATCCTGTTACAGAATCAATAGTTGCAGTTAAATCAGGTTGTCCGTTATTTTGGTTAATTGTGAAAACGTTGTCATTATATGTATAACCCGTTACATAAGTGTCTGGGTCAATAGGTAAATTTTGATAAGTTGTTGCGCTTATTGTTGTTGCGGTTAATCCACTAGTAAAAATTGTATCTCCCGTTACGGTTCCCCCGCTTAATGGTAAAAAAAATGAATTCTCTAAAACATAATCTTTTAAATCATCTATTTTAGTTTCACTTGTTGTCCCTGTTGGTACGATATAACTAACGAACGGTATAATATCGGTGGCAGTGTAACCTGTGTTACCGACATATGGGAGTTGGGATATTTTTATTTGCGACATTATCTTTTTTTTTATTTATAAATACTTTTATTCTGTGATTATCACACTACCACCTTCAGAAATAATTGTTATCCCATCTTCAGTTGTTATGTAAAATTCCGCAATTGGTGTAGGTGTTGGTGTTGGTGTTGGTGTAGGTGTTGGTGTTACCGTTGGTGTTGTTGTGGGCGTTGGGGTATTAGTTCCTGTTGGAGTAGTCGTTGGGGTACATCCACAAGGGTTTGTGCAAGTTTGAGTTGGTTTAGGTGGTTTAACCGTTGGTGTTGGTGTTGGTGTTTGTGTTGGTGTTTTTGATGGGCAAGGATTACGTGTAGGTGTTGGTGTATTTGTTGGTGTAGGTGTTGGTGTAGGTGTTGGCGTTCTTGTTGGTGTTGTTGTAGGAGTTGGTGTTGGTGTTGGTCTAGGAACATTTAAAAAATTAACACATTTATTAACATACGTGTAAATTGTGTAGGTTCCATAAATCTCTCTTGGTGGAACTAATAGTGACGGTTCAAATGTGAATGGTAAGATAACATCACCAAGATTTATCACAACACTATCGTTGTCAGGCGTAAACAAGACATTGGCTAGCTCACCATCATAATTAATACTATTTATTGTGATAATTTGGATCATCGTATTTTTTTATAAATACCTTAATACATTAAATTTAATGGTTTGGTTCAACCAATTATTGTTGTGGTAGTAGTTGTAATATCCTCAATAGTATAACTAAAGTCATTCGGAGCACATGTTGATGTGGCACAAACAGGACAATCAGGATCAAACATCATAAATTTATTTTTTAATAAACTAAAATTATGTTTAATTTCGGGTGATGATAGTGGTTGAGTGTAGAATCTAAACTGAGAAATACCACCATCAAATGTTCCACCAAAATTTTCTTCCAATAAGATGTGAGTTTTTAAACTATTTAAACTTGTTGAACTTAAAACATTTTCTGGGAAACATTCCGGGTCTTGTATAAATTCTCCGATGGTTGTTGCGGTACAAGCTGACAATGTTAGGTTTTCGTGAAGACCTTGAGTTCCTCCGCCCCAAGACATATTAAATGGAACCCCAACTTGTTTTTCTTTATCTGTGTCCAACCCCCTTGGAATAACTTCCTCAAAGTTTTCAACAACATAGAATATTTTACCATTTATATATATTTTTAATCTACCCTCCCTGAATTTTGTGTCGTCCAACCATTTTTGATTTAACTCAACAATTGTTACCGTTTTTGGTGTTGCCAATCCATTAGTGTATGGTGGTTCTATAAGAGATACAGTGTTGTTCGCTAAAGAATCTAAATACTTAACTTTAGTTATATCATCTAAACCACCGAACCATCTTAAATCGCAATAATCAATGAATGTATATCTTTCCCAAACAACATCTATTTGGAACCAATGTTCAAACTCTAACCAAGCAGGATTAACCAATAAACAATAAGGGTATATTGGTGGAGTACAAATATCCTGTATTGTATATCCGGTAACATAAGTTTGTCCCGTTATACAAGTTCCTGTTGTTTCACACGATCCGGTAATTTTAATAACTCTAATACCAATACCAGGATTTTTAGGGTCACCACATAATCTAATGGAAATATTATTAGATAGTGCATCCATTTTTGGATCTACCTCACACGTATTTTCTATTGATGTAAATCCTGTTGGAACATAACTAGGACAACATCCACAAGTGTTACAACTATCACAATTATTGTTCGCACAATTGCTACACGTAGGTGTACAGATGGGAGTAACGGGCGCATCACACGGAACTATTGGTGTTGGGCTTGGTGTCGGAGTTGGTGTTGGTTGGATTACGTTATCACAAATATGTGTTTTACATTCCCACCCACAAGGTAGACAAGGGTTTTCCCCACAACTACATCCACAATATTGTTGTGTTTGGCCATTATTACAAACATTACATCCATTATTTGCATATGGATTATAAAAACCATTATTTGGTCTTGGTGGGTAAACAAAAATACATCTACTATTTGTTATTGTTAAATTACAACAAGCGCAAGTTTGAAAACAATTTGTTAATCCCGATGTAACTCTTGTATAACTTGGGTCACATTTTGGTGATCCGTCAGCATAATGATAAAATTTATTCTCAGCTCTTGTCCCCATATAAAAGAATGTGTTCTTATTATTTGGGTATATTCTATTTAAAGTTGTATATCCTGGAGGTGGGGTATATTCATCAAAAAATCTTGGTTTTAATAATAACTCAATAGACCAACCTTTTTTCATTCTTTCGGGTAATATATCATAATCATAATCAAATAACTTATAAAACCCTTGATAGAATCCACCATATAGTTCGTGATATTTACCAACCTGAGGATTTTCTTTTGATACAATTTGGTAGGACGTATATTCGGGAACTCCAGAAAACTTATGATTTTGTGGGACGTTGGTTGTCACCTGAATAAATTTCATTCTTCTATCAAAATACTCTCTACTGAATTTTAAATAATCGGAAAATAAACCATTAGTAAAAGTTATTGTCTCACCCTCAATTTGATTAACTAAACCATTATCAATACCTGTAAGACCAATGTCACATGTTGTGCTAGCAGAAAAACAATCTAATTTTAAATCTGGATACTCATAATAATTTTCCGACACAATAATATTGTTAGGGTTATAAGAACCATAATTTAAAGTAAGTCCCTGAGATGAGAGAGGATTGTTTAAATCCAAAAAAACAGGTAATCTTGTACCATCACCTTCCGCAATTAAGTAAGGTGAAAATACAACCTCTTGATTAAAATCCACCTCATCAGAAGCCAAAGACATATCCTGACCATCATAAATGACATTCAATTTAAGTTTTGGGTAGTTATACTGATTTATATTTTGGTATGCCATTTGTTTTAATTATAAATACAACATATCAAAGTATTTATTGTAAAAACTAATTTTATGATTGAGTTCAATAAAGAATATTTTGAGTCACCTTATTACTTCTTCCTAAAAGAGGGGAAGGATATGTTTTCATTATATTACTCCGTATCAGATACTATAAGTGAATCACGAAAAGATAATAAAGTTATTAAGTTTGATAAAAGTCAAAAAGAAGAAATTAAAAAAACTATTTTAAAAATTCTTAAATCAGGTAAAAAATTGTCAAAGGAAAGGATATCAATGATTCTTAATTCAAAACAAAAGAATTCTAAAAAACAAAACGGAGAGATTGATGAACTAGTTAACGCTGATGGATCTTATATCAGTTCAAACATTCCAATATTAAACCAAAGGGTTCTTGCCAAAAAAACTACCGACCAAACGGCCAAAATGACAAAGTCAAATCAATTCCCATATATTCGTGGTTATTGGAATGAGGGAACAAAAGAAGACAAACCTGTTATAGATGAAGAAGATATGTCAGGCGCATTTGCAAAAGAAGAGACTGAAAATGATAGAACATATAATGAATGTATGGAATCAATGGAAGAACTTGGTGTTGAAGAATATTTAGAAAGAGATGAAAGATGTAAAGTTTTTGGGTTTGACCCAAAACTTGATAGACAACTTGAAATTGAAAAGGAACACGGGGAGTGTAAAAATTGTTTCACCAAAAAAAGATTGGCAGAATTAGAGAAACAAAAAATGAATAATATGTTGGATGAGATATTACTTTCAAAAAAAAATAATAACAAAGACGTAGTTAAAAAAACAAAAGAAGAAACTGAAGATAATAGCCCCATTTTTAAAATTTTGATGAGAAACATTGAGTCAATTAAAAAAATTGCAGAAAAAGAGGGGATTAGCTTAAATAAATTAATAAAACACTTAAGTCAAGGTGAATAGTAGTTTATATGGTAAGACGATTCAAATACCCGATAAAATGTTGGAGTATTTAGAGACTTGTTTTGAACATATCCCAAATTCCGACGCATCAATTGAAGGTCACAAACGGAATGAGGAGTTAAGGAATAGTGGGTATGTAACTTATCAACAATTGGGTAGAATAAAACATTGGTTTGATAATTATATTGGAGACAAAACTGATGCCCCATTTACGTTGAATGGTGCTGACTATATGAAAAATTGGGTTGATACCACAATAGATGGTTTAAGACGTAATGATAATTTTGATAATGAAATTGAGGATGAATATATGCCAACAAATGTTACCGATGACCTTATAAATGATTTAGGTCCGTTGGCAGATATGGCAAGACCGTCAAAAGACCATAGCACTTTTACACAAGATGTTAGAATAAAAGAAGACTTAGATAGAATAAACCAAATAATAAAACAAATAATTTAAGATGCCGGAAATAGAAAGACTAGATTATAGCCAACCAGAAAACGATTTGACTGCGATTGGTGATGCACAAAGAAAAAGATTAATCGTAAAAAATGATTACAAAACGGTTAATCCTTACTCCTCAACAAACAAAGACGCAATCTCCGATGGAGATCAATTTGGAAAAGGTACGGGAGTTTTTTTAGACACCGTTAATGGGGGATCATCCATTGATGCTGCCGAAAGAAAAAATGAAATAAAAGTTAATGAATTTCAACCAGACAAACCATATACAACACCATCAGCATAATGAAACTTTACAACACTCTTAATAGTCTTATATTAGAAGTAGCATCAAAAGACCAAGTTATTGATGCAATAAAGCAAAGAAGAGTGTGCGCAATTTATTACGATGGTGATGAACCAGGGGGTAAAGGGTTAAGGGTTATTGAACCTGTATGTTTTGGTTATAGTAAAAGTGGGAATCCTGTTTTACGAGCTTGGGATAAAGAGGGGGCATCTCACACAGCGTATAAGGGTGAGAAACCATTACCAGGATGGAGAATGTTTAGAATTGATAAAACCCAATTTATTAGGCCAACAACTGAAATATTCGATACTCCAAGACCAAACTATAACCCAAATGGGGATAAAAGTATGTCAAGGGTTCTCATAAACGCAGTCTTTTGAAATAAAAATATAATATAATATGACATCAGAAAACGAATTAATGCAAAGATTGATGGTCTCAAAGAGGATCATGGAAAAACATAACGATATGGGTAGAGGACAGGGAACAATGGATGGGGATTACTCAATCCAAGATAACAATGGATCATCAAATAATAGTAACCATACATCTCCAAGAGTTGAGAACTTCCAACCTATGAACGCGACTTACAACTTACCTAACGATCTTTTACAGGAAACTCAAGAATCTCGTCCAACACAATCACATTCTGGCCCACCAACAGCAGATAGAATATCTAACTCAAGGCTTCCAGATGAAATTAAAAGATTAATGATGGAACACCCAATACAACAACCAACAATGGGTATGGGTTCTGGAAGTGTAATTTCTGACGAATTAGTTGAGAAAGCTTCTCGATTAATGAAAACAAACGCAAAGGGAGATGTTGTTAATGAACAAACACAAAAAAGACAACCTCAACAACAAACACAACAACCATCTCTTGGTTTATCATCAAATGATATTAGAGATATTGTTCGAGAAACGGTAGAAGACGTATTAAAAGAAAATGGTCTTTTAGTGGAATCTGAATCAAGAAGTAGTGATTTATTTAAATTCAGGGTGGGACAACACCTATTTGAAGGTAAAGTTCTGAAAGTTAAGAAAATGGCAAAATAATATTTTTTATAATTTCTTATAACCTCCATCTAAAGTGGGGGTTTTTTTTGTGTTTATATTTTTACCTTTTGATAAGACTGGACTATTTTTAATTAAAAAAACAAAAGACGGCAAAAGAATTACGGGGGTATTATAAAAACAAGATTGACTTAATAAAAGAAAAAGGTTATAATTTAGAGATAGTATGGGAATCTGATTTAAAGGAGGATAATACATTAATAAATAAACTAATTAAAAAATATGACGCAAAATAACCCCATGAACGGTCGTGAGAGAATCAGAGTATTGGTTGTCCCAAGTGATCGATCTGGGGTTGGTTGAGGTAAATTTCGCTCGGTCGACCCCCACATTAAACTACAAAATTTATATCCTGACGATTTTCACGTTGATATTGACTATGAACCAAGGGTTAATGACATAAATTATTGGAAAAATTACCAAATAGTTCATTTCCATAGAAGTTTTGGGAATATTGATGAATGTCCTGAACTTATAAAAAAGTTAAAGTCTATGGGTATTATAGTTATTGGTGACATTGATGACTATTGGTTACCAACAAAGGAACATCCTATTCATCAGTTAATTGTTGAAAACAAGATGAACACAAAAATTGTAAACAATTTAAGAGAGTGTTCATATGTTACAACAACAACTGACTTATTTGCCAACGAAATTAGAAAAATCAATAAGAATGTTATTGTTTTACCTAACGCAATTGATCCAAAAGAACCTCAGTTTAATCAACCCACACCAAAATCGGATAAGATACGAGTTGGTTGGTTGGGTGGTTCATCCCACTTACACGATCTTAAGTTATTAGACGGAATGACCAACAAACTTGGGCAAATACAAGATAAGTTACAATATTATATTTGTGGATTTGATATTCGTGGGGTTATTACCGAATTAAATAAAGATACTGGAGAAAAAAAACAAAGACCAATTAAGCCTAATGAAACGGTTTGGGTAATGTATGAGAAAATTTTTACCAATGATTATAAAATTATATCACCAGAATATAAAATTTACTTAGATAAATTTGAAGAGGGGGACTATCCGGCAATTCAAAACGAAAACTATGTTAGAGTTTGGACGAGACCTGTTGACCAATACGCTAGAAACTATTCTAACTTTGATATTTCGTTGGCACCAATTAAAAACCACATCTTCAACAGAATGAAATCACAATTGAAGGTTATTGAAGCTGGATTTTATAAGAAAGCATTAATTGCATCGAATGTTGGACCTTATACCATTGACTTGAAACACGCATTGGATAAAGGTCAGTTTACCGATGGAAACGCATTGTTGGTTAACGAAACTAACAATCATAGTGATTGGGCAAAAAACATTAAAAAGTTGGTTGAAAATCCAAATATGATTACCGATCTTGGTGAGAGATTATATGAAACGGTAAAAGACAAATATGACCTTAATATTGTGACAAAAACTAGGGCAGAATTTTATATATCCTTAATAAATTAAATTATGATTAACATACCAATAACAAAAATTTTATTTCTTGACATTGAGACCGTTGGTGGTTGTAAAAACTACCAAAGTTGTAGAGAAACAAACCCAACTGTATCAAGCCAATTTGAGAAATACTTTGATTGGTTTCTTAAAAGATTCCCCGAAGACAAGATAACTGACATGATGTCCACTGAAGAACACATGGATGAAGTATTTCAACGAAGAGCGGCATTAGTTCCTGAGTTTGCAAAAATTGTATGTGTATCTATGGCATTTGTTTTAGATAACGGAGACGTTAAAAAACAAACATTCTCTGGTAATGATGAGAAAAAACTTCTTATTGATGTAAGAAACCTATTGGATCGTTGTCATAAATTAGATTTTTACCTATGTGGGCATAACCTTAAAAACTTTGATATCCCTATGTTGGCAAAACGAATGATTATCAACGGAATTATGCCATCCAAGATTCTCCCATCTTATGATACAAAGCCTTGGGAGATTAAAGCTATAGACACAAAGGAAATTTGGCAATACGGATCATATACCTCAATTGGGTCATTAGATTTAATGTGTGCTTGTTTAGAAATCCCAACACCAAAAGACGGAGAAATTAATGGTGGAATGGTTCATGCCGCATATTGGAACCATAATAGATTAAAAGAAATTTCGGAATATTGTGAACGAGATGTTGACGTATTAATTGATACAATAATGAAATTAAAAACATTACAATGATAGAAGATGAAAATATAAGTGAAGATGAAAATATAAGTGAAGATGACATTAATAGTTTAATAAAATTATTAGATGACATGGACGATATTGATGATGGTGAAATTGATTACAAAACAATAATGGACTCTTTCGGTATTGATTTAAAAGACCTAGAGGATGATATGGATAATTACGTCCCACAACTTGATTTAGGTTATAGAAAATCAAATCCTGACGCCATAACACCATCATACGCATATCAGTCTGATTCTGGTATGGATTTATGTTCCACAGAAGATATTTGGATATTTGGGTTTGATAGAAAGTTAATACCAACAGGGATACATTTGGATATTCCTGAGGGACATGAAATACAAATAAGATCAAAAAGTGGTTTAGCGTTAAAACAAGGGTTGATGGTTTTAAATTCTCCTGGAACCGTAGATCAAAATTATACCGGAGAGATACAAGTTATCTTATTTAACACAACAAAAGATAGAATTAAAATACAAAAAGGACAAAAAGTGGCACAAGCTGTATTATGTCCAGTTGTTGCCGGAAAATGGGTTAACCTTATTGAGAAGGTTGAATTAACACCCAAAGATAGGAACGATAATGGTTTTGGGAGCACTGGTTTATGATTACAATAGTTTATTCAACACATAAGGATCAAGAATATAATAACAAATTTAAACAACATTTGTTACAAACGGTAGGATTAAACGATGTTCAGATTTTAGAATTTGTTAATCATAACCAATATTCATTATCCCAAGTTTATAATAGTGGTATTACACAATCAATCTATGATATTGTTGTATGTTGCCACAACGACATTAAACTTGAAAAGAATTGGGGTAAAAAATTATTAGAGGATTTTTCTAATAACCCCGAATTCGGTATAATTGGAAAAGCAGGTTCTTGTTATTTCCCCGAATCAGGGGTTTACTGGGATCGGATGTCACAAACAATGGTTGGTCAAGTATATCACCACCCTGAGGGTCAAAAAAAATGGATAAATAGGTATTCAGTTAAATTACCATTTTTAATACCTGTCGTTACAATAGATGGTTTATTTATTTCATTCGACAAGACAAAAATTAAACATACGTTTGATGAAACTATCGGTAAGTTTCACTTCTACGATCATTTATTTTGTATACCAAATTATTTGGACGATGTTAAAATTGGGGTTACCTCATCGTTTGAGATCACTCACGAATCTATGGGAAAACCAAATCAAGAATTTTGGGAAAGTAAGGATAAATTCCTTGAGAAGTGGGGTAACAAATTACCTTTAGATTTAAGACCTACCAACGTATCCTACCCTACAATTAAAGAAAAACCAATTAAAAATGTTGGTAAAGTAGCGATAATAATACCAACAAAAGGTAAAATAGATATGTTATACGAATGTGTAAAATCTTTTTATGATAATTGTAATTCAGATTTATTTGAAGTTTTTATTGCCGACACAGGATCTTCGGATGAGGAAAAAATGGAGATTAAAACAAGTATTTTACCTTTAGGTGATATAAACTTAATCGAGTACGACTATTATAATTTTGCCAAAATTAATAATGATGTCGTTAAAAACCATTTATCTGATAGACACGAGTTTTTATTATTTTGTAATAACGATATAAAAATATTAAACAACGTTATCTATGGGATGATAAAAATCTTCAAAGAAAAACCGAAGGCCGGAACAATCGGGTGTAGACTTCATTTTGAGGATAACACGGTTCAACACGACGGGGTTATATTACAACCCAACCCAACCACAGGTCAGATTAATTTAACTCATGCATCATTAGGGGCGTATTATTCATACACAACAGGGATAAAAGAAGTTATGGGTAATACTGCGGCTCTAATGATGGTTAGAAAAAAAATCTTCAGTAAAATTGGTGGATATAATGAAGAATATACAACTTGTTTTGAGGATGTTGAGTTAAATTTATCAGCCAGATTAAATGGATTTATAAATTATTATGATGGTTCTTTAGTGTCGTATCACTACGAAAGTCAAACACGAGGTAAAAACGAGAAAAATTCAAAAGGAGAATATAATGATTACGTAAAAATACTAATTCCTTTTATTGAAAAAAATTATAACAGGTTATTTAAATAATAGTATGGAGGAAAAAATTACATTTATTATACCGTCATTAAACAGACCAACATTAGATAGAACTATTGATTCATTATTAAACCAAACAAATACAAATTGGAGATGTATTATTGTTTATGATGGGGTTGACGGTAAAGATTTTAACGATGAAAGAATAAAAACGTTAAAGGTAAGAAAGTTAGGTGGATTTAGCGATTACCACGGTAAATCTGGATTAGTAAGGAATGAGGGTTTAAAATTAGTAGATACTGAATGGATTGGGTTTTTAGATGACGATGACACTATTCACCCAAATTATGTTGACCGATTATTTAATAATTATAACGATAAAGATTTTGTTATATGGAGAATGAAATCTACGAACGGTATTGTCCTACCCCCATTATTTTCCAATGAAATAATATTCGGTAATGTAGGGATATCATTTTGCTACAAAAATAAATTTAAAAACTTATTATTTGACAATAATAGGGATGGGGAAGATTATGATTTTATATTAAAGTTAAAATCCCTAACCAATAATTGGATTATTTCCCCCGAAATATTTTATAACGTAAATCACTAATATGAAAATATTAATCAAATTTCCGACAAGAGGTAGAAAAGATAAATTCTTTCAAGTTTTAAATGTATACTATCAATTAGCATCTAACAAAGATGACATGGAGTTTCAAATTACAATAGATAGTGATGATGAAACCATGAATAATGAAATTGTTTTATCAAAATTAACCGAGTATAAAAATTTAAAATACACTTTAGGTGTAAGTAAAAATAAAATCCATGCGGTAAATAGAGATCTTATTATAGGTAACTCAGATATTATTTTATTAGCGTCCGACGATATGATCCCAAAAGTTATGGGATATGACAACATAATTAGAAATAAAATGATTGAATTATACCCCGATACAGATGGAGTTTTATGGTTCAACGACGGGCACCAAAAAAATAAGTTAAATACTTTATGTATTTTAGGTAGAAAATATTATGAGAGATTTGATTACATTTACCATCCAGATTATACCTCACTATGGGCGGATAATGAATTTATGGATGTTGCGAATCTATTGAAAAAACAAACGTATTCTGATCAGATTATCATTAAACATGAGCACCCAGATGCAGGATTTGGGCAAAGAGATTTTGTTCATTTTGATAATAGTAAATTTGATAATATCGATAGAAATATATATCTTAAACGTAAATCAAATAATTTTTATTTGTAATGAAACATTTGGTAATATTTGGCACAGAAAATTATAAAAACGCAACTTCATCTTTAATTGAAAGTTCTAAAAATTTTTTTTGTAAAATCAACTCATTCAATTTTGACAACATAGATCAAAACTTTAAATTAAAAAATGAACACATTTTAACCCAAAAAAGAGGTGCTGGTTATTGGTTATGGAAACCATATTTTATTTACAAAGTGTTATCTGAAATAAAAATGGGTGATATATTATTTTATGTTGATGCTGGTAATATTTTTTTAGAGGATCCTTCTTTTTTATATGATAAATTAGATGGAAATACTGATATGATTTTTTTTGATAATCGAGATGGTATGTCTGACGGAAATCCACCTAAAAACATGGACTGGACAAAAAAGGATTCTTTTGTGATTATGGGACTTGATAATGAAAAAACAATTAATGATCCTCATGTAAATGCGTCTTACCAAATATATAGAAAAACATTAAACACACTTAAATTTGTTGAGGAGATGCTTGAGTGGTCTCAGAATGAAAATATTATAACCGATAAACCAAACACGACAGGAGTTAATTACCCATCATTTAAAGACCATAGACATGATCAAAGTATACTATCGTTAATGTGTTCAAAATACAATATTAAATTAGAAATTGATCCATCTGAATGGGGGAATAAATGTGCATTAAGAACTACACCCCAATTATTTTTACACCATAGAAACCCAAATTTTATATTATGACAAATATATTTCACAAATACAAAAAAAATAATCTAAATGAAATTTACGATATTTTTTTAAATGAATATAATAACGATCCTATATTAACAAATCATAGGACTTACATTGAGCAAAATAATCTTGGATTTGGGGAAAGACCTTTTCACGTTATTTGGCGTGAATTAATTAAAGAATTACCTAATAATTTTAAATTTTTAGAGATTGGGGTATATAAAGGCCAAGTTTTAAGTTTAGTTAAATTATTATCTAACAATTATGAAAAGTCAGTTAAATACATTGGGGTAACTCCTTTAAATAATTCAGGAGATAAATTTTCTAATTATGAAGTGACTGATTATAGTAAAACCATAATTGATTTGTTTGATCATTTTAATTTAGAATTTGATATTAATACAAATATTATTAATGGATTATCAACTGACGAATTAATTAAAAACAAAGTTAAAGAATTTAACCAATTTGACTTAATTTATATTGACGGAGGTCATGATTATGATTGTGTTGTTTCGGATATAAAGTTAATGTATGATGTTAGTAAAATAGGAACATACGTTGTTTTTGATGATTCATCTTGTTTTAAAAATCTAAGTAATGATAAATTTAAAGGTCATATAGATGTATGTAATGCAATTAAAGATAATCTAGAAGACAACGATCAATTTATAGAACTAATTTGTGTCGGTCATAATCGTGTGTTTAAAAAAATAAAAAATGGATAATACAATTACTTGTCTTTTAACCACACATAATAAAGAGGATATGATAGAATCTGTTTGTTATGGTATTATAAATAATATGTCGGAATTAACTAAAGAAATCATAGTTGTGTTTGATGGTTGTATTGACAAAACCGAAGAAATTGTAAAACAAATATTAGAGAATATTAACATTAATGTTAAGTATATTTATACTGATGATGTTTTTGAAACTAAATCAAATAATGCCGGGTTAAAAAAAGTAACGTCAGATTATGTAATTTTAATTCAGGATGATATGATTATTAAGGAAAAAAATTTTGATAAAAGGATGTTAAAACCTTTTATTTCATTTGATGATGTTTTTGCGGTTACTTCTCAAACAGCACATAATAATCAAATAAATAACAATACCGTAATAACTAACAATCCTGCCGACAGAAGATCGGGGTATCCAAGAGATAAATTTGCAATTAGAGAAATTGCAAACAGAGGTCCGTTAATGTATAATTATAAAGATTTGGTTAAGTTAAATTTTTTTGATGAATATTTTGCACCTTATTCTTATGATGATCACGACATATCTTATAGAGCATATAAAGAATTAGGTAAAGTTAGTGGATTATATTGGATTGATTATGACTCAGATCCATCTTGGGGCACAACTAGAGTGAAAAATCAATCACTAAGTTCCCAATCTCATGCGCGAAATTCGTCAATAATTATTAATAGACATTCAGATGTTTTAGGAGGGAAAATAAAAAATGAAGATAGAGTTTTAATATAAATCGTATTGTTAATTAACATTTACTAATTAAACTTTTTGATTAAACTTATATAAATTTTAATTATGGAAAAATATAAAAAATTATTTGATTCAATACCTAATAGTCAAAACATAATATCTTATTTTGATAAAAAATGGATTAATTAATTTAATCATTAAAAAATAATTAAATAAATAAATAATGGAATCATACTCACAATGCGGACAAGACATATTTGTGTATAATATGTTAAAAATAAAAAATGGAACATTTTTAGATTTAGGTTGTTATTTACCTAAAAATATAAATAACACGTACCTTTTAGAACTAAACGGATGGACAGGGATATCTCTTGATATAATGGATTATAGTAAAGAATGGGAAGTAAGGAAAAATAAATTCATACAACAAGATTGTATGAATGTTAACTTAGACGAAATATTAGAAACTCATTATGATAATGAAGTAATTGATTATCTATCATTAGATATGGAAGTATTGGGCGATCGTTTTAAGTTATTGGAAAAAGTTTTAAAAACTAAATATTCATTTAAAGTTATTACAATTGAACATGATTCACACATTGGTAATGAATATGTCATAAACGAAAAAATACCACAAAGAGATTTATTACTAAAAAATGGATATGTTCTCTTATGTGCGGATGTATCCCAAAAAGACCACCCAACATTATTTTATGAAGATTGGTGGATTAACCCAAAATATTTTAAAAGTGAAGAATTAATTAATTGGCATTCAAATAAGTTAAGTTGTGATGAAATTTTTAAAAAATTAAATATTGACTATAAAATAAATAAAATTTCAAAGACTTGGTACTAATGAATAATCATGAATATTTTAACCGATTTAGATATATACTTTCAGACCCACTAAACAAAAAAATTAGTCGTAAAAAAAATTCTGGAAAAATAATTGATGGGTATTTAATAATGCCTAACGGATTAAAAATCTTTCCTAATTCATATTATGATAGTTTTAGCGATATTTTATTATTAAATGGTGGTGTGCATGAACCACAAGAAGAATATGTTTTTAATAAAATCATCAATAGTTTAAACACAGAGACCCCATTAATGATTGAACTTGGTTCCTATTGGGCATTTTATTCTATGTCATTTTTACAAAAAAATAAAAATGGTATTTCTTTTTTGGTTGAGCCAGACCCTAATTTTATTGATATCGGTAAAAATCATTTTAAAATAAACGGTATGGATGGAAATTTTATTCAGGATTTTGTTGGGAAAAATAATTTTACAATAGATTATTTTGTTAATAACAATTCGTTATCAAAAATAGATATTGTACATAGTGATATTCAAGGGCATGAATATGAAATGCTTTTAGGGTCTTTAAAAAGTATTAAAAATAAAATTATTGATTATTTTTTTATATCTACTCATACACAAGAATTACATAATAGTTGTAAAGAGTTTTTACAAACTAATGGATATAAAATAATTGGTTCCGCAGATTTTGATAATGAAACATTTTGTCATGACGGTGTTTTAATCGCTTCTTCAAATTGCGAACATGAGGTTTTTGATCTTGGTAATAAAAGTAAAACCGAATTAATATCTGAAGATTATTTAATTAATCTTATGAATGAAAAAATTAAAATTTAACATGAAAAAAATACTAATATTAGGTGGAGGTGGTTTTATTGGTGGTCACCTTGCAAAAAAATTATTTAATGAAGGTAATTTTGTTAGAGTTGTTGACATTAAGAAACATGAATATTTTAATGAGAATGAATTTTGTAGTGAATTTATTCTTGGTGATTTAAAAGACCCAAACTTAGTTTCAAAAATAATGTTTAGTCCCGATAAAAAATCAGTTAAGGATACACTTAATTCATTTGATGAGGTTTATCAATTGGCGGCGGATATGGGTGGTGCAGGCTACATTTTTACTGGTGAAAATGATGCTAATGTTATGCATAATTCTGCGTTAATTAATTTAAATGTTAGTTATTACGCATCAATGTTTGGTGTTAAAAAATTATTTTATTCGTCATCGGCCTGTATGTATCCCGAACATAATCAATTAGACCCGAATAATCCTAATTGTGAGGAATCATCCGCATATCCGGCAAATCCTGATTCGGAATATGGTTGGGAAAAATTATTCAGTGAGCGATTGTATTTTGCCTTTATGAGAAATTATAAATTAGATGTTAGAGTTGCAAGGTTCCATAATATTTTTGGTCCCGACGGAACATGGGTTGGTGGTAAAGAAAAGGCTCCTGCGGCTATGTGTCGTAAAGTAGCTGAGACACACGATGGAGGTGAGTTTGAGGTATGGGGAGATGGACAACAAACTAGATCATTCTTATACATTGACGAATGTATTGAATCGGTTTTAAGGTTAATGGAAAGTGATTTTGTTGGACCTGTTAATATTGGGTCAGAAGAAATGGTTACCATTAATCAGTTAGCACAAATGGCTATTGATATTTCAGGTAAAAACATTAAAATTAAAAATATATATGGTGATGAATTCTTTAATAAATATGGACATAAATGTCCTGTTGGCGTTAGAGGAAGAAACTCCGATAATAAACTTTACGAATCCAAAGTAGGTTGGGTCACATCAGAACCGTTAGTTAATGGGATGTCAAAAACATACGAATGGATAAGTAAAAAAGTTTTAGAAAATAATGATTAAAAAAACGGTAGGAATAACCTGTAGCACGTTTGATTTATTACACACCGGACACATCATTATGTTAGAAGAATGTAAAAAACATTGTGATTATTTAATATGTGCATTACAGAACGACCCTACAATAGATAGAAAAGATAAAAATAAACCTATCCAATCCCTTGTAGAAAGATACTTGCAATTGGATGCGGTTAAATATGTTGATAAGATAATCCCCTACAACGATGAAGAAGAATTAGAGGAACTTTTTAGTTCTTTGGATTTGGATGTTCGAATAATTGGTGAGGATTATAAAGACAAAAATTATACAGCAAAAAGTATTTGCCAAAAAAGGGGTATTAGAATTATATACAATAAACGTGATCATAATTACTCAACAACAAACCTTAGAAAAAAAATCTATGATTGTGAGAGTAAAAAAAGATTTATTAATTAAAATATGACAATAAGAAAAAAATCAGATCCGATAATTAAATTAGAACCTAAAGATTCTAGACCTTTATCAAAAAAGGATTTAATCAACTCAATAATTAAACGGAAACAAAAAAACAAATTTTTATCTGAACACCAAGAAGATTATTATAACATTTTAAAAAATAATCAAATTACGGTTGCTTCAGGACCTGCAGGTGTTGGTAAGAGTTTTATTGCAATGAAGGCGGCGGTAGACCTTTTAGTGGATACAAATAACTCATATGAGAAAATAATCATTGTTAGACCGGCGGTTGAGGCAGAAGAGAAATTAGGTAGCCTTCCAGGAGGCCTTGAAGAAAAATTAGACCCATATATATTCCCCTCCTATTATTTATTAAATAAAATTATTGGTAAAGAATCAAGGGAAGAATTAAAGAAGGCCGAAATTATTGAGGTGTTTGCTTTAGCCTATATGAGAGGTATGAATATAGACAACTCAATATTAATTTTTGAGGAGGCCCAAAATTCAACACCCAATCAAATGAAACTACTATTGACAAGGATAGGATATAATAGTAAATTTTTTATATCTGGGGATCTTGAACAGACGGATAGGTATAAAGATAAAAAACAATCAGGACTATATGATGCAATACAAAAATTCAGCAATGTTCCAGACATTGGTGTTTATGATTTTAGGGACGCTAAGAACGTTAGAAACCCATTAATTACTAAAATATTATCAGAATATGACAAAGAGAATAGGGATTGATATTAATGGTGTATTAAGAGATACTATTACCAAATTTGAACAACTTTACGAAAAACACTTAATTGAAAGTGATTCGGATGGGTATTTAGGTAAAACATATAATGTGGACATATCTGGAAACACTGAATTGGAGGTGTCCGATATAATTCCTTTTGAATATAAAAAACTAACCGACATTTACTCTTTAGACTTGACCAAACATTTTGCGTTTCGCAATAGTGAGGAATTATTTTCATTTATGTATGAAGAATATACGATGGAATTATTTGGACACGCCCCGTCAACAGAGATGACAACATTTAACATGTTAAACGATTTGTATCTTGATCTAAGAGATGAGAATGAATTAATGATTGTGTCAAGTGAGATTGGTAAATCAAAACCATCCTCGTTATTCTTCCTATCTAAATTTGGGTGTTTATTGGAAAAGGTATTTTTCTTTAGTGAAATAACAAAAAAATCTATGTGGGATCAAGTAGATATTTTACTTACTGCGGATCCTACCCTACTATTAGAAAAACACGAAGGAAAGGTGGTCATTAAATTTACCACCGATTATAATAAACACATCAATTCTGAATATAAGATTACTTCACTTTCAGAATTTGGTAAACTAATAAAAGAACTGAAACATGTTGTTTAGTACGTTTGGTGAAAACTATTACATTGACATTGATAAGGTCGATAAAGAGGTGGAGTTAAAAAGCGTAAGTGGTGATTCTCAAATTCATTTAGTTAAATATGAACTAATAAAAATGTTGGTAGATATTGTATTAACAGAAGATGAGATTGTTGACGAGAATTTAGGGATGAAAAGTAATGAAGTTTCAATCCCATTTAAAATTGCATTCAATTCATTATTGGTAAAAAAAATAATAAATAAACTATAATTTAAGTATGAACGAAGAACAAATTCAAAAATTAGAATTGTCGATTTCTAACATGAAAGAAAAGAAATCAAGATTGTATTTTGTGGTACAAGATACTAAAGGAAATGTGAAGGCATCCGTAAGATACATTTATGAGATGGCCATGGCATTAAAAAAAGATGGGTATAACCCTATTATTCTACATGAGAAACCAGAGTATTTTGGTGTTTCTGATTGGATGGGTGAAGAATATATGGAATTGCCCCATACGTCAATCGACGGAACAAATTTGGAGATATCTCCAGATGACCTTATTATTATTCCTGAAATTTATGGTTTCATTATGGATCAAATTACAAAATTACCTTGTGGTAAAATTGTTTTGTGTCAAGCATATGACCATATTTTTGAGACCTTACAACCAGGACAAACGTGGTCTCAATTAGGTTTTCATAAATGTATAACAACCTCAGAAAAACAAAAAGAATATATAAATGGTGTTATGAGACAAATTTCCGTAGATGTTTTACAACCATCAATTTCGGATAATTTCAAAAAAGCCGAATTTCCACCCAAGACAATTGTTAATGTTCATACAAGAGATCAGAGAGATACTGTTAATCTTATAAAAACTTTCTACTCTAAGTTCCCACAATATAGATGGATTACTTTTAGAGATTTAAGAGGTTTAACCGAAAAAGAATTCGCAGAAGCCATGAAGGATAGTTTTGTTTCTATTTGGATTGACCAAGCAAGTTCTTACGGAACTTTCCCACTTGAGTCGATGAAGATGGGTATTCCTGTTATTGGTTTGGTTCCTGATATCGTTCCTGAATGGATGGATGAAAATAATGGCATTTGGATTAACAATAAAACAATAATGAATGATGTCCTTTCTGATTATATACAAAATTGGTTAGAGGATAACATCAATCCAGAACTTTATAATAAAATGGAAGAAATTGTGAATTCTTTACCTTCTTTGTCGAGTTTTGAAAAAAACACTACAGACCTTTTTAACAACCTTATGTCAACAAGACTTACTTCTTTTGAAGATCAACTATCTAAATTTGAAACAATTTAATTATGGAAAATAAAAATACAATTTCAGTTATATTACCTATAAAATCAGGTAAAGCCATCGGTTTTGAAGACTTCTTTTCGAGAGCTATTCAATCCATGAAACATCAACATAAAAACGCGGACGAGCTTATTATTGTTCATGGTGATGAACCATTTTTAACTAACCATTTAAATACCTACGATTTTAGCGGATTGACCGTTGTTCTTGAGTCTTGGACTGAGGATCCAAACTTCGCAAATCAAGTTAATAGGGGTGTTGAATTAGCCAAATCAGAATGGTGTTCAATTTTAGAGTTCGATGATGAGTACTCAAACATTTGGTTTAAAAACGCACATAAATATATGTCCATCTATAAAGATATTGACGCTTTTTTACCAATTGTAGTTGATGTTGATGATAAATTAGTTTTTGCTGGATTTACAAATGAGGCCACATTTGCGGCAAATATTTCATCCGATATGGGGTATTTAACAAACGAAACTTTACAAACATTTCAAAACTTCCAAACTTCAGGTATGGTCTTTAAAAAAGAAATGTATGAGAGAGTTGGTAAAATGAAATCAAATATAAAGTTAACGTTTGGTTATGAACTTTTCTTAAGAATGACACATAATTCAGCAAAAATTTTAACTATACCAAAAATTGGTTACAAACATATGAATTTAAGAGAAGGATCAATTTTTTGGAATTATAAAAATGGCACTAATAGTATGGATTCAGAAGAAGCTAGATTTTGGATAGAGTCAGCAAAAAAAGAATGTTTTTTTACCACCCAAAGGGATATAAATTATGAACCACAAAATGTTTAATGATAGAACATGGGATTGATCCGACTATAGAAAAAAAAAAGAAAGGTAGAAAACCAACAACAAATAATTATTTTGATGTACGAGAAGAGGACGCAGTTAGATTATTTTTAGTTACAGAAAATAACGGAGAAAGAAATAAAATATATAATGAGTTCTTAAAAGATCCTTTAGATAAGATGATATCTTCAATTATTAGAAGATATAAACTATATAGGAAAGATATGAACTATGAAGAAATTCATGCCGATACCCATTCTTTTCTTATGACAAAAATGGATAAATTTAAACCCTCAAAAGAAAAAAAGGCATACTCATATTTTGGGACTATTTGTAAAAATTATCTTATGGGTCAGATAATGAAAGACCAAAAAGAAATGAATAGAAAGATATCTTATGAAGATATATCTTCCGATTTATCAAATAGACCAGAATTATCTTATAATATTGAAAATGATGAAATAAACTCTGAATATATTATTAAAAAATTTTTACAAAGATTAAAGGAAAATTTAAACCAAAAAGATTGTGACGAACAAGAGCATAAATTAGGGTCTGCAATATATGATTTATTTGAGAATTACGGAACAATTTTTCCGGACACAAACAATAATAAGTTTAATAAAAATATTATTTTATTTGAACTTAGGGAAATGACAAATCTATCAACTAAGGAGATAAGAACTATGATTAAAAAATATAAAAAATTATATTTTGATTTGGTCCAAGAAATTTTAAAAAAATAATATTTATATATATGGCAAGACCACGTAAGAAAGAAATAAATCTCAGTAAAGAATCAATGTTATCCTTAATGCAGGAAATCTACAATGAGCTTGTGGAACAAAGGAATACTGCAATTAGAATTCAAAACAAAATGTTGACAATGATGAAAGAACCTGAAGATATGACTCTTATTGGCCCTGTGATTGAGAAACAACAAAAAATAATAAATGATTGTGTTGATAAAAAATTGACTCTTTCTAAACTACAATCACAGATGTGGCAGAAAAATACCGAAAAAGAGGAAGATTTTAACCTTTCAGACCTTGAGATGGATGATGAAACAATTCAAAATTTAATTAGAAAAGACGCTAGTGGGGACAACACATATAAAATGAAAAAATAAGTTTTATGGCAGTTGATATAAATGAAGAATTAAAGAAATCGGCAAATAAAACTTCCGTATACAAATCATATAAGGAGTATAAAAAACAATATGATGTATTAAAGAAGAAAGCCGGAAGTTCGCAAGAAAAGTCAAATGATTTTTTGTCTGACCAACTTTCTAATTTTACAAAAAAAAGAAAAAAACATACGGCTAATGGTAAAACTTTTTTAGACGAATTAATAACTCAGCTAAAAGATTTAAAGGGATCTGGGATAGAAAGTGATAAGTTAATAAAAAGAATATTTATTAACTCACTTAAGACATTAAAACCACAAATTAAACCATTATTAATTGATTCAGTTAAAAAGGCTCTTTCTTGTGAGGGGGTTCAATTATATACGTTTAATCAAACGGTTTATGTTCCGGTAAAATCTGTAGATTTATTAGGGTCTTTAGAATTGGCAACTGATGATAGGATAGGTAAATTATATTACGAACAAAAACCAATATCATATAACCAATATCCATTCTCAATGAATAAAGAGTTATATCAAAGAACTCAAAACTTAAACCAACCATATAGTGCCGTGGCCGGTGCGGACTACATAGGAAAATCAGCTCAAAACTTATTTGATATAACATATGTGGAAAGTTATATTGATCCTATAACTGTTCAACCAATACAAGGTAGTTTTTTTAAGGTTGATTTAAAACCAAGACAAAATTTACCAGTGATTGATGAATTTTTAAATGATTACTATTCAACGGTTGATATTATAGATTATAAGGCCTTTTTTACTAATTTATCTGACTACGTTACCGGAGCAATTTCTTTTGGTAAAGGAGATGGTAATTTAAAATTAGAGTCATTACAAAAATCATTATTAATTATGCAAAGAATTTTAGGTCTTTGTTATGATTCAAATAAGGAGATAGATGTTTCAGGTGTATCAAAACTTTCAGAAAATGACAATATTGATAATTCATTTTTTGAGTTTACAGATTTAGATTTAAGAATTATAGAACAAAAAACTTCGGACATTAAAAGGGGTGTTATTGAATTTCAAGATTGTGATATGGTTAAAGAACCTCTTAATGTTGAGGCTCTTTTAACTGCGTTAGATAATTTAACATTTAATGAAGACACTAGCGATATTAATGAAATAAATGCGGCCTTAGGCATTATATATCCGGCGGTTAGCGATACTTTTAAATTGTCTGTGGACACTGGATTTTTTGAGCAGTTTGTAAAGGCATTAATAAGCACAATTCTTTCCCCAAAAACAGTATTACCAATAATGGTTGTTGCTGAATTATTGAACCAGCCTTTTTCTAAATTAGTGAGTAATTTGGAAGATTTTGCCAAATTATTTAGATCGTTCTTTGTTGAATTTGTGAGTAAGATAGGTGCGATTTTTACCAAAGAGATATTCAAAGAACTTAAAAAGGAAATTAAACTATTAGTTAAACTTTTATTGGGGGATATTTCGACAGAAAAAATAAAAAAGAAATATCAAATGATTTTATCTATTGTTGGGGTAATCTCAACTTTAATCATCACGGTAAAAGATTTTAGAGAATGTAAAAGTATTTTGGACGAATTATTACAACTATTAAATTTGGCCGTTAGGAACAAATTAAATGCCATTAATGCCGCTGGCGGTGATTTACCATTACCTTTGTTATTATCATCAAAATTACTTGATGGATATTCACCGACAAGATCATTTCTTAATACGATAAATAATTTACAAGAAATAGGTGTCCCAACAGGTCCAATGCCAGACGGTAGTCCTAATAAATTCTTAGCATCAATAAAGGCAATGATTGATGGTAATGATAAAGAAATTTCTGAAAATGGAAAAGTTGCAATTGGTATCGGACCATTAACCATTACTCCTGCGGGAATAACAATACCTAAAGACGCATATGGAAAGTTCATTTAGTATTAATGAAAAAAAAGTAAAATCGGTTGAGATTTTACAAATAATCAAAGAACATAAAGAAAGGTCTAATAAAGATTTGACCTTGGCTATGGACTTTATTAAAGAAGATTTTGAAATGGCAAAAAACACAGTTATTAAATTAACTCACCATTTAGATAAATTAGAAAACACATATAATTTATTACATAAAGAATATACATCTAGATTAAAGGGAAATGAGTAAAGGAATATTTCAAGGTTACGTAGTTAACAATCAAGACCCATTAATGTTGGGTAGAGTTAGGGCGGTACCTATTACGGAAACTGAGAAAGATTTACTACCTCAGGATTGGAATGAGGAAAATGATATTTGGACACAAAAAGACCCATTAATTTATTTACCATTAATACCTTATTATATTAGTCAAGTTCCAAAAGAGAAAGAATATATCCATATATTTTATTATAACAAACTACAAAGAGTAGATAATAATAAATTCTATATTCAAGGGCCAATAACAAGACCACAAAACAATAGTTTTGAAGACTGGCACAATGCCGAATCTATGTTAACTAGTGGTTCATTCTTAAAACAAGCAAACGATTTAAAAGATCGTATTAGTACTGAAACAAAAGCTGAGGTTAGGGGAATATATCCAGAGCCAGGAGATAATGCATTATTGGGTCGAGGCACCGCAGATGTTATTGTTAAAACAAATGAAGTTTTAGTTAGATCTGGTAAAAATGTTGAGACTCAAACCGATGGGTTTAATCTACCAACACCAAGACAAAATAGAAGTTTTTTACAAATATCTACCTTTGATTTAGAAAAAAAAGAATTAAATCCCATTATTAAAAAGTTTTTTTTAAACAAACCAAAATTAGTTAAAAAACTTATTGAGTGGGAAATAACCAATGAGGGCACAATTACGGGTAATACTATTGGTGGAGGTATAACCGGGTCAACGTTTTATGATGGTAGTGTTAAATTATTTTCATTAATGCCAAAACCAGAAACCCAATCAACCGTAATTGAAATGGATACACCATTAGACCAATATAAGGGGGCGCCAGAATATACCTTAGTATTTACCGGAAAAACATTAGATGATGGGGTTAAAATAATTAACCAATTTATAAATGGTGTTAATGACGGTAAAATCAATATTAAAGGATATGATCAATACCCACCACAAAACAATACCAACATTGAAGATCAATTTCCATTCTATTTTAGACCCTCTAAGGATAATATAGATAAGTTAGATTCATCAGTATCAACAGATTATAATATGGTCGCTAATTTCAAGAAAAAAATTAAACTGTTACCATCTGACGAACAATCTGGTAGTGTTCTTGTTTGGAATAAAAATATTATTGGACAACAATTAACTCCGGAGACCTCAACTTTAAGACAAAGTGTGTTTACCCCAACTCCAATTTCTTATGGGACAATAGGTGCGGATTTTGTTTATTTATTATCTCACAAATCGGACATTCCATCAAGATCTAAAATTACTTTAGAACCAAAAGAAACTTTATATGGTATTGATCAACCTTATTTTACCGATAACATACTTGAAAATACAGACCCTATGGTTAGGGGGGATGAGCTAATGAAACTATTAACACTAATTGTTAAGTTTTTATCTTCACATGTTCATAATATAAATGAAGCGCCAATCCCAATAGGGGTTGATGGTACGGAGTTGAGTCAAATAAACAAAATCCTACAAGATGCCGATAATTCAATTCTTAATCAATATATTCGAATTAATTGATATTTATAATAAAAACATAAATGTCAACTAATAATTCTTACTTCAATAGAAACAACACTATTGTTTATAATAGTTATGTAAATACTGGTAGAAATCCCGTAGTTCAACTTTATTATGGTGATGGTGGTCTATCAACACCAGTCGGATACTCTCGTTTTATTTTTGATTTGGACTTATCGTTGCTTAAAGAAAAATTATCAACAGGAGTCATTTCAACAGAATGTGGGAATAATATGAAACACATCTTAAAAATGACAAACACGTCATATTTTAGTAAAGATTTGTTAAATACGAGCATGCCGGATGGGTCATTAAGAGCAACATCATTTGATTTAATTTTATTTAGAATTCCACCAAAAGATTATGACGTTGATCAACCACAATATTGGGATGAGGGGGTTGGATATGATTATTATAATATTCCCGAACAATTGGGGTATAATAAAGAATATTCTGTTAGACCATCAAATTGGTTCCAAACGACAACATTAGATAATTGGGAACAACCGGGCATTTACGATAATACTAACGGAGGGACGTTCCCATTTTCAGCTTTAACAATAGTAGATTTACAACATTTTGAATTTGGTAATGAAAATATTGAGTTTGATATGACACAAGAAATTAATAATTTATTAATTGGTGGAATTGTAAATCCTGTTGGATGGGGAATTGCTTATCTTCCGGGTGTTGAGAACTTAACAGGAACCACCGGATCATACTCCGTAGGTTTCTTTACAAGACACACACAGACGTTTTACGAGCCATACCTTGAAACTACCTATGACGATCTAATTCTTGACAACAGGAATAGTTTTTCATTGGGAAAAGTTAACAAATTATATTTGTATATATATGAAGATGGTGATTTTAAAAACTTGGATTACGCACCAAAAGTAACAATTAGTGATTCTTCTGGAATACCGATCGTTGGATTAGTAAATTTACAATCTTGTTTAAGGACAAAAGGTGTGTATGAAATTACAATACCGGCACTTATTGGGTATAAAACTCCTTGCATGTTTACCGATACTTGGTCTGACATTAAATTAAATGGTTTTTCTTTACCTAACCAAATAAATGAGTTCACACTTTATACAATTAAGAAATCAATCCAAATTGGGACAAACACAAATGACCCATCACAATATGGGTTTAACTATTACGGAATCAAACAAAACGAAAAAATAATAAACTCGGATATTAGAAAAGTTGGTGTTATAATTAAAGAGGCTTATACCACAAACAAACAATTACCAAATATTGATGGTAAATACCGTATATATGTTCGTGAAGGTCAAACTGAAGTTGCGGTACAGGATTGGACTGAGTTAAATAGAACACCAAATGAATACTACTTTATCTTTGACACGAGGGATAAAATACCTAACGAATACTACATTGACATACAAGTAACAACGTCAGGACAAGTTAATACTTACAAAAGACAAATAAAATTTCAAATTGTTAATGAAAAATAATGGCAAATATAATAAGATTTAACGTATCTGGTTGTAGTGATGGAACATATGAGTCTCAAGACACTCCACACCCTGTTTATACTGACGGATATGGTACTCCATTCACTCAATTAAACATGGTCGTACTTGGAGGACCTAACGGATTAAACAACTAAACGAGATATTTATTAAATAAAAAAACGAATTAAACAACTAAATAAGATATTTATATAAAAACAAATTAAAATGCCAAATTATATTATAAATCAATGTTTAACTAATGATCAATACATTGTTTCCGCTGTAACGTTAGTGTTGGGTGGTTCAATAAGGTTTGGTGAAGGTGAGAATCTATTTTGCGGTACTGTTGAGGCAGTAACAGAAAGTTCTATAACGACAGGTTATTACTATGATTTAATTGATTATAGAGATTGTTGTGAGTGTTTAGTTGATGATGGAAGAGGAACTTTAAATTTTAATTTTATAATATGTGGTACAGAAGATGAAATTAATATAGAAGCGACTAACTTTTGTCTTGAATATGGTCTTCCTACAACAGGTATTACTTATGAAATACAATTTGGTTTTGAAACACCATTTTGTGCAACTTTTGTGGGATTAAGTGAAGAGGGTGAAACAAATTATCATTACGTTTCAGGAGAATATGCAAATTGTGAAGAATGTGGAGAAGAACCAGAACCAGAACCACCAAGAAGTGCAAACGCAGCTGAGGACGTATGTGTTGTAGTATGTACGTCAGGAGGAACCACAACAGTATCTGTAGAACCACCTCATCCAGTATGGACGGATAATTATGGTACTGAGGTAATTCAAATGAACGCAGTTACACTAGGAGGTAACGGATTAAATAGTTAGTATTATGAGAGATTTAGATATAATTATAAAAAAAGTTATTAGAGAAACACACGAAGAAAAATCTCAAAGATATATGTTCTTTTCTAATTTAGAACAAATGAAAAGACAATGTGAAATATTATTAGATATGGACCAAGACATGGTTGAATCTATTTTAGATAATGGACATGATTGGGCACAAGATCATATTTCAGAATCAAAAAATAACATGGATCAAGTTTTTGATTTTTTAATGAATGAGACTGAAAGAGATAATATGGAGATGAACATGGATGATGAAGACATGGTCATGATGGAAGGTCGTAAAAAAACAGGAACTCCTCTTTGTGCAAGGGGTAAAGCCTCAGCAAAGGCAAAATATGACGTGTACCCCTCCGCATATTCAAATGGCCACGCTGTTCAAGTATGTAAAGGTAAGATTAAAGGTCTTGACGGTAAAAGACATTGTTCTGGAGCTTATTGTTAATTTTTTTTTAAAAATATTTTTTTATTCAAATAATATCACTATATTTGTAGATACATAAACTTTATACAAATATGGAAAACAAAATAAAAAGATTTTTTAGTAGATTAAAACTTAAATTTTATATTTGGTCAAAAAAATCTTCAAGTATTATACCAACTTATCAAGATGAAACCCTATCATATGAAAAGACATGTTTTAAAATATGTCTTAAAATAATTCAACATAAAAATACTGAATTTATGATAGCCCCAATGTCTGACAAACGTTATCTTAAAAATGACGATATGAAAATTTTCATAACAATGACAGATCGTAGAGTTGAAATAACTAATCACGTTTATAATTATAATGTTAAACTACATGATAGGGATTGGGAAAGATTAACATATATTTTTGATCTTGAGGCAGATAAGAGAAGACTTAATTATGAGGGTGAGATTAATTCACAAATTACTAACTCTCTACATAATATCTTAGACCGAGTTTCTAATTTCAAATAAAATATTATCAACTAAGGAATCTACGGATTCCTTTTTTGTTTTATATGATGTCATTATTGGTTTTTGTCCTTTTCCTGTTTGTGTGTCTTTTTTCTCAGCAGACCTTTTTTGTTGACAAGCAGATCTTTTTGCAGAATCACTCATTTTACCAGCAACTCCAGCCGCCCTACATTTAGGGTATGAACCTTTAGAGGTATCTTGTCGTCCACAAGGGGGATGTTTACCGTCAACTTTACTACAAATGTTAACCCAAGGTCCTTTTGGTTGGGAAGATCCCTTAGGTTTATTCTTTTTACCAAACCAAACGGCAAGATCTTCATTTATAGTTCCTTTGTCAGAAATCTCAATCCATTTATTAAATGGGACTTTTTCTAAAAATTCAACCCTATTTTGATTTAATGGTGGGTAATTTAAATCATAATCGTTAATTGATTCTTTAATTTTTTTTGTTATTTGTTTTACAACCCCACCTAAACTTACCGTTGTTTTTTTTGGGTCATAATTTTTTATAGGTTTGGCATCTGTATTATGAAATGGTAATGAATTCATAATTCCCGCATCATCAGACCAAGCAAATTTGTCAGGATTATTTTTTATAAATTTTTGAATTTTTTCAGCTTTTTTTTCTTTTCTTTGTATGGTTTTAGAATCTGCGGACATTTTACCATCTAAACTATCATGATCTAAAGAGGCGTCATCCCAATCAGTTACATATTCAGTAAATGGTGCCATTTGATTTTTTTCAAATTCCCTATACCCAGGTAGCAATGGTGTAACATACGACCCTCTAGATCCACGGCTATCGCTAGTGGTCTCTATAATTACTTTTTTTATAATTTTACTAAGTCTATCCATTTGATTATATATTATAAATATCTTATATTTTAAATATGGAAAAAGAAAATACAAATTATGGTAATTTATTTGGAACAATAAATTTAATTAATGAGGATCAATTAGAATTGATGTTATCAACAATGAATAATGACCACGCTTTGTATTACCTTATTGAGGCGATTAAATCAGCACATTCTAAAGGAGTGTTCACTATTGGTGAATCTGAAGTGATATCAAAATCAATTAGGACTTTAATCAAGTAATTTATTAGATTTTTTAATGTTTTCATCACCCCACATTGGTTGTAGGTTATCTAAGGACCAACATTTTATAAATTCACTATCCCCCATCTCAGAGATATTAAAATGAGTTATAGGTAATTTATGATCTACATGCCACTCACCGTAATTGTCCCACGTCATTTTATCTGTAAATTTATTCTCTAAATGTGTTATTAGTTGTTCAGGCGTGTATTGTAGTATATCAAAATAGTGTTTGTTCTTTTCCACATTACTCTCCTTTAATACCTGATATATCGCAGTTCTAAAATTAGAGATTAATTTATAGAGGGGGTCTCTCGCTTTACGATTTCTTTCGTAATCACGTTTTGTCTTTCTAATCTTATCAATATTGTTTTTATGATATTCTTTAATGTATTCTTTACGATGTTCTTTGTTTTGTTCGTACCAAGTTTTGGATTTATTAGACATATACTCTTTATTAGAGTCTCTCCATTTTTTATCAGAAACTTTTTTACCACCAATATTTCGTCTACCGGATGGACCTAATTTAACTCCATTTTCTTTAAGTATTCTTAACACTTGTTGTTTATTTAATCCTATTTTTTCCGAAATTGTTTGACTACCAATGAAATCTTTATTATACATCTTAAGGATAGTTTTAATTTCTTCTTCTGATGGGATATATTTCTTCATATTTATAAATATAAGATATTAATCCAAAAAACATATAGTTAACATAAAAACATAAAAAAAAGGGACAATTTCTTGTCCCTTTAGTGTTATTTTTTAAGATTTTGATTATCTCAATTCTCTTAAATCGAATGTTCTAACACCATCAACGGTAATGCGGCCATAAAAGCGATTATTTACCATTTTTTTCGCGTATCTCGTCATTATTCCTTTGATCGGAGTAAAGTTGAACGGATTGTACATTGTAGGTGTTAATTGTAGAGGTACATACGGTGCGTAGATGTAACCTGTGTCTAACAATGATGTTCCTTTGTGTCCAATCAAAACTTGGTTTGATGGGAAGTAAGGATCACGATAAACTTGGTAACGTCCTGCAAGAGTACCAACTCTTTCAATACCCATGTTATACTGATCTTGCTCAGGAGCCGCGTTAGATACGTGGAAGTATTCTAAATCGTCAAAGATAGCAGAAACCTCAGAAGAAACAACGATCCAGTTAGCACCACCTCTCAAAGTTGATTTGTGAATTTGTGCAGACAACTGATTGATTGCTGTAATTAATGTTTGGTTCCAGTCTTTCTGAGTGTAAGATGTTGTTTGAGAAATTCTTCTCCATCCGTTGTAATCCCAACGTAAGTTCCATGCCGCACCTTTACGTAAGTCACGAAGGATCTCACGGTCGATTTCAGCTGCTACTTGTTCAGATAACAATGCTGTCAATTCAGCTTCAGCGTCGATGTTGTGGAATGCCGCAACGTCTTGAGCTAATTCAGGAGACCATTGTGCTCTTAGTTTTCTTTCAGTTACAGAAACAGTTACTGATTCTAAATCAAAAGAAACCTCACCAATTTCGTCTTCGAATTCTAAGTTAGCATATCGTCTAAAGAATGCTGTAAATGAATCTCCAGATCCACCTGAGAATATAGTAGTACCTGTGTAACCATCTAAAGATGTTGAGTCACAATCAGCACATACTGGACAAGATAAATCTACTTCTAAATAGATACAACCATCTGTGTCACAGATATCGTAGTAAGAACCACCATTACCTGCGGTGTTAGGTTGAGTACTAGTGTTTGCGAATGTAGTACTCGATTGACCACCATATTTAACAAGACCTTTACCGTATATTTGAGTAACACATCTAAATAATAGAGGAATGTATTGTCCCGTGCTACCAGTAAGAACATTACAAGGTGTTGTAGCTGCGGATAATCCTGTAGATGCGAATATTCTCAAGTCAGACAAAAATGCCTCACTATCCATTTCGTTACCATCAGGTCCGATTAATTTACCAGCTCCAGAATTTGCGAAACCACACATTTTCATAAGAACTTTTCTTATGTTACCTGCTGGAATTTCTGTTCCATTTGCAGGAGTACCTCCGTTGATAGTTGCGTCAACAAGTGCTGAACCAGCCCATGCTTGAACTGTTGTAGTTGCAGTAACTGCGGTCCACTTACCTTTAGAGTAATCAAACAATCCTGCAGGATCCATTCCTGCCTCATTTCCTTCGTAGAATAAATCATAAAGGTTTTTCTTGTAAGCGTATGGTCCTGTTGGCTCATATCCAGCTCCATTAGCAGGTCCATTCGGTGCACCAACTGGAGAATAATGAATACCACCTGTCGCATCTGGTCCTTGATATTCATTTTGATATCCTTGGATTTTAGGTACGAAGTAGAACAATTTACCAATTGGTAAGTTCATTGCTTGTACTGATACGATGTCGTTAGCTAACAATTTAGAGAATACACGTCTTACGATTGGGAAAACAACAGTTTCGAATGCTCCGTTAGAACCTTCTCCAGTTGCTTCGTTAATCAAATGTGACGCTTGATTCTCATATAATTGAGCCATATTTTCTTTTAGATGACCTTTAAGTCCATCAAGGAACCCTAATTTGTTCCATTTGTTAATAGTGTCTTCTTTGATAACTTTAAGGTGTTTTAACCCTATGTTACCAACAAGACCTGATTCTAATAATGCTCCCATTTTTTTTTGGTTTTTATTATTTTTGTTTATTGTTTATTTTATTTTTGTCATCAAATCCTTCATTCTTAAGAATTGTGGATTTTCATACGTTTTTGATTCAATTAGATTAGTTGACGATCCCGTAGATGCGGTTCTGTTAACAGTTCTTTCAATTGATTCGGTTAATCTTTCTTCTGATTTAGATCCAGATGATAACTCATCCTTTATTGACCTATACAGACTTTTTGATTCCTTCAAAGTATCGACATTGTCAAATCTTCTAAGAATATTTATTTTTTCTTGTTTAGTTGTTGAGTGTTCAGTAAATAGTCTTGTCGCATAAGCCAAGTTTGAATTAAATGTTGCAACTTCATTAAGTTTTGTTCTAAAAATATCAAGAGCTTGTCTGTACTCGTTATTTTTTTCTTTTAACAAATTCACTTCATTTGAAACACCTTCATTAGTTGGTCTTACTCTCATTTTAGGTATAGATTTTCTTTCCGGATAATTTCTACTACCATTACCTAAAGTTCTCGCGGATTCTTTAGTTTCAGATTTCTTACTTTCATAATCTTTAAAATGACCTTTCACGACTCCGGTTTTTTTCTCAACACCCTTAACATCCTTACGTTTGTAATCGTGTGAGTTACCACCATATTCATGTTCTTCTTTGTATTCAAATCTAGCTTTACCTGTACCAACAGATTTAGGTCCTTCTTTTCTTTTTTCGTTAAACCCTCCACTCATGTTAGGTTTTTTACCATATTTGAATTTAGAAGCATTTCCCATTCCAATTCCTTTCGGTTTCATAGCTTTTTTAACGGCTTCCATAACTGAGTTTAAATCACTCATACTCATTTCATCTTCTTCACCAAGATCAAGGTTAGACATATTGTATTCCACCATTTCAGGATCAACACCTTCTGCCATGTCATCTTCAATATCTCTATATCTACGAGATCTGAATCTATCTGCCATGTCATCTTCCATGTTATCTTCCATACGAGATCTGATTCTATCTCTTATAGGGGTTTCAAATCTACCTTTATGAGATCTGAATCTATCTGCCATGTCATCTTCCATGTTATCTTCCATACGAGATCTGAATCTATCTCTCACAGGAGTTTCAAATTCGAATTCGTCGTATTCTTCATCCATTTGAATTTCTCCTTCAGGGTTTAAATCATCTTGTTCATCCATTTCAATTTCATAGACTATTTCTTCTTCAAGGTTTAAATCATCTTGTTCGTCCATTTCAATTTCATAGACTATTTCTTCTTCAAGGTCAGTTGGTTTAAATTCATTTTCTTCTTGACCATCGTCTATATAAGATTCTCCTAATTGGATCATATAATCATTATCACCATCTTTAAGGTGAATATTACCACCTTCTTTTTTCACGATGATTCCATCTTCATCTCCCATAGCTTTGAAAACCTTTAATACTTCTTCATCTGACGCACTTGTCAAATCAATAGTTTCTTCATCATCAACATCGGCATCATCGTCAAATTCCATTTCGTCATCTTCCGTGTCATCCATTTCGTCATATTCCATGTCATCATCGATGTCATCGTCTTCAACTTCTGTCTCAGCATCAAGTTCGGCTTCTCCACCTGTTAATGGTTCAATCCCCTCTTCATCTTGTTCCCTAAGAGATTCTTTTACTAATTGTCTGATTTCTTCTTTCATTGTAGATTGAAGTATTCCTTTTGCATTTTCTTGTAGAGTCTCTTCCAAATTACGAATTTGAAATAGAGCGTCTTCTACCACATTTTGTTTTTTTTCCATACTTTTTTTATATAGTTTTCAAATAAATATCTATGTTTTTAAAAAAAATTGGGTTTTTGGTATTATAATGCAAAAAAAAATGGAAAAAGACTATTGTCCTTTCCCATTTACACCTTAAAATTTTAAGATTACCCTTCGATTACTTCATCAATTTTACTTTCACCGATAGATGTAATTCTCCAAGACATTGTGTAATTTTCATACACTTTAGTCACTTTAGCCTCAACATCGGTAGGTGAATAACCTTTAACCAATTTTTCCTCTCTCATTTTTTTAATCTTTCCTGTGTTCTCATCCAACATATCTGTGGTGATCTTTGCTACAAAATACTTTTCGTCCATAATTTTTTTATTTATCCAAATAATGGGTTAATCTTTTCATTAAGTCAAGTGATTTGTTTCCTGATTCCCCAACATTTCTTTCTACTGACATTTTTTTCTCCTCGTCTAAGTTCTCCTCATATTTCATTCTATCGTTTTTATCTGAGAATAAATAAGCCCCTGGTGTGGATGGAGAAGATACTAGATCAAAACAAATAAGTTCAAAGTCATCCTGAACTTCATTTTGTTCTCCAACTTTTTTTAGAGACCCAACACCACGAGAGGATATTCCTAATGTAACCCCCTGACGTAAAAAGTTTGCAGCTAAATCTCCTTTTGTAGAGACAATTCCTCTTTCGTGAAAACCTGGACTTGTAAGCAACTTTAATTTACCCAATAAAACAGGACCCTCCCACCATATCTCTGTAATAAGGTGTGATGCTCTGTCTAAATCAATTAAAGATGACTCAGGGTGATTTAACTCAGAAAGAGACGTTCCTTTTTCTATCATCTTTTTATAATTCTCCGACTCTCTTTTTAATATTCTTTCAGGGTATATACGACCATTTCTATTTGGGGTGTCGTATTTTTGAAGAACAGCATAAAACTCAAATGGTTTAGAATGATCCAACATATCTCTATTTTCGTTGATGGCATCTAAATTTCTTCTTTCTTTTGGGTTGATGTATCCAGCATCATATTCAATAAGAATTCCTTTCTTACCTGAATCTCTAGGACCTAATATTTTATATTCTTCCATTTATTATTTTATATATAAATACTAAATAGTTTCTGTTTCTTGTTTAATAGGTTTTAAATTTCCCGTTTTGGTTAAATAAAATTTAAAATTTTTGTTTTTACTGAATACGTTACCATATATTGATTTAATTAAAGATTTCACATGTTTCTTTAATTTTGGTGATTTGAAGTCCATCGGTTCGTGTAAGAAAAGATTAACTTCTAAATTCATAAATGATTTTTTCTTTGGGTGTAATCCGCTTGTTCTAAGATCTAAATCGACAATAAATTTGTCGTCAAATACTTCTTTGTTTATGTTTTCTAAAACCGTGTGTTTAACGGATCTTGACATGTTTAGGACTACTCGATTCCAATTCTCTACTTCTTCTTTTGGTTCTACCCACGTCTGTAGATTGACGTAAATTGATTTAAGATTTTGTGCATCAATGGTTCCATAATGCGATTTAAATGTTCTATATCCATTTAATTTGGTTGTTTTCCCTTTTTTCATGTAAAAATTTCATACTCTTAGGTTTATTTTTGACATAAACATAAGTAATCATTATATTTATATCAACAAGAGAAAAAAATATGTTAATTGTAGTAGTAAAAAAAGGAAATATTGAGAAATCCCTAAAAGAACTTAAAGGAAAAGTAATAAGGACAAAACAAAATGCGAAATTATTTAATGGGAAAGAATTTACCAAAAAATCTATTAAGAGAAGATCGGAGATTCAAAAAGCAATTTATGTCCAAAAATTAAAGAGAGTCTGATAACTTAATCAACTTATAAAGATTAAGTTCATTAAAAGATTCTGTTTGTAATCTATCTAAAACTTTATCAATAGTGTTTACAGTTTCGTCGTCAGATTCTGTTAGTCTTCTATCTCCCAATTTTTCCTTAACATCATCTTTAATTTTGTCATATTTTTTAACCAAAATATTTTTTGGTGTGGATAATATTTTATTTAATTCTTTTTGTTCAGACTCGTTCAGGCTAGAAATAAAATTTTTTACCGTTTTATTTGCCACATTAATCATCGACTTTAAAGGAACATTAATTACATCTTTTATTTCTTTTTCTGTTTGTCTTAAGTTTTCAGAAATAAGTTTTTTACTTTTAATTTTATTTTCTAAAACTAAAAAGTTTGTTGAAAATAAATTATCAATATTTTTATATTCATTTTCACAAATAATGTGACCAATCCAATACTTTAATTCTTTAATCTCTTTTAACGATATTTTGTTAACAGTATTTTCGTAAGCCGTTATAGACCCATTAATGTATTCATTTGCAATTGACTCAGACAATCCCTTGTTTTTAGACAATTCATCATAAAGAAAGAATATTTTTGAAATATTTTTATTCTTCAAGACCAGTTCGTTAAATACGAAAAGATCTTTCTTTAAGTTATTCTTCTTATAAGATTCTGACAAACAGACCTCTATTTTTGATTTTAATTCTCCGAAATTCATAATTAGTTTTTAATATAAATATTATTAATCTCGTAATAATTTAGATAATTCTTTTTCAATAGACCCTAAAGAGTTATTCATTTTATCGAAATCCAAAAATTCGTCCTCAGAATTTTCGGTAAGAATATTTAATTTACTATTAAGAGTTGATTCCGGAATTGGTGGACCTGCGTCTGGTGGAGGTGGCGGACCTCCCGCATCAGGTGGTGGTGCCCCTCCAGCTTCAGGTGCTCCAGGTGCTGGAGATTCTGTTGATCCGGATGCTGGTGGTTTATATAACCTATCCACAGTATCAAATAACCCAGTTTTAGTTATAATTGTTGCCGTATTATCAAGTTCGGCAGAAACCGCTCTTTCCATTCTAACTTGTTGTAACTCCAACTTAATTTCCTCATCAGAGAATCCGAATATATGTTTCTTAGCCCATGTTGCCGAAGTAGCTTGAATTGATTTTGGAATTTCCGCAACCATATCCTTATATAATGTCACTTTTTCTTTCCAAACATCAATCATTAATAAATCGGCTTGTTTAGATGGATTAGTAAGTCCTAAGGTAAAGTTTTGTAATTCATCCTCAAAACCCATTAAGAATAGGTGAATAATTGCGATTTTATTTAATTCAGCAATTACCGATTTTTGAATCCTGTTAATTGTTCTTGCGAAACGAATATCCAACAATGATAAGTTTTTACCATCTCCAAGAGCCTCCTCAAACCCTAAATAAGCTTTAGGTATTCTTAATGCCGTTACCAATTTCTTTTGAATATATTCAATATCGGCGATTTCAGATAAGTTTTGAGCTCCTGCTAAAGTATCGATTGGGTTGGCTTGTGTTGCGTCTCTAACAGGAATAAAATAATCTTGATCTACCGCCATTTGGTTGAATCTTAGATCTACATTACCCGTTTTATTATCAACCACTTGATCCCTTTTAAATTTGTTTGCAACCCTTTGAACGTAGGCCTCAACATCTTTATCATCCATATTACCAACAAAAACTTTAAATACTCGTCTTTCAGGTGCTCTTGATGTTCTATAAATTAACATTGCATCTTCGGCCAAAACCAATTGTTTCCAAATACGTCTTGCTTTCTCCAACATAGATGTCCCATAAGGAAGTTTTCTATCATCACCCAATAATCTGAAGTGAGCGACTTCCCAAGTGTTAAAATCAACATTTTTAACTTTCCACGTAAATCTTAACGCTTTTTGATTTTCATCTGGAGTTACATTAAATGTTCTATCTTCCATACCCCTCTCTAATCTTTCAATTTCAATGTTAGGTAGTTGCAGACAACCAGTGACACCCTTTTCATGGTCTAATTTTAAATAAACGAAATTATCACCATACTTACACATATTCCTAATCCACATTGGTAAGTTGGTGTTTACGTCTAAATTATTTACGAATAAATCAACTAAAATACTTTTAATTCTTTTTGATTCTGAATATACCTGAAGAACATACCCATCTTGATTTGGTGTTGTTGATTCTTCGGCATATATATCTAATGCTGCGGAGATTTCTGGAGTGTATTCCATACTTTCGAAATCATAAAATGCTGCTAATCTTGTTGGTTCGTAATAAACCGCCTGAGTATAAAGATTGTTCTCGACCTTAGCCCAATTTGAACTTAGGTAGAGCGATTGTTGATTCTGTAATTTAGCTTTTTCGTATTCGGCCTTATCTGTCGTTTTTAATATTTCTTTCTTATCTAACTTATAGTCAGGTTGACCCAATCCCAATGTTGAATCCGGACCGAAAGTTTTGGATAACCTTTGCCAAACTGTAGAACTTTGATTGTTATTTTCCATGTAAATAATTTAACTATACTAATAAATATCTAAATAGTTTGTTTAATATGTTGATTTTATGGTGTAGTTCCCGAAAATGGTGGAAGTGGCAATCCATCATATGGATTTTGTTTTTTAGTGAATGTAACCTCAAAAACTTTTTGACCTGTTGTTATTTGCCCAGGAACAACCAATCTTGACCCATTTGCTATTTTACCCGATCTTTTTCTAAAACTTAGTCCCATAATTATTATTTTCTCATGCCACCAAATAACCAACCATATTGTTCATAGTCCTTACGTGATGCCCCTGTGTTTAAACCCGCCCTCTCATTCAACATATTCTGATTTGGGATTACTGGATTAAAGTGAGCTTCCTTAGCCACCGTATCATTATTAACAACCGCCCACGAATCAATCATGGATTTTGTTTGTTCGGTTACTTTTTCTAATTTAGAGAATGATGATTCACCAACATATAGAGCCATAGATATTCCCATAATAAGGTCATCATGTTGTCCTTTTTGATGGTCGGGTCTACCATTCACATACATAAATGTGTTCATCTCATTATATAAACGAACACTTCTAATTTGGAATTTGTGTCTTACTCCCTCCTCAAAGGCGGCAATAATCTGAACTCTTTTGTTGTTAAAGTTTATACCAGGTATCTTATCAATGGCAGTTTTATTAACCGCCCAAATATTCATAGAATCAACGCCCTCAACATATAAATTCCTATATCCTAATTCTTGTAGTTTTCTTACCGTTGTAATTCCCATACCACCAGTAATATCCACAACAATAAATGCTTTATACATAACAGCCCATTTATAGGCGACTTCAGCTAAATTATCTGGAGGAATTTTTCCAACATACTCAAAAACTTGTTCTCTTGTATCAAAATCAATAATCTGTATAGACGAAAAATCTTCACTATCACCACGAGAAACATCCACACCCATAATATATTTATGTCCCTCAACAGGTTCTTTCCATATCCAAATAGAATTACCCATTAACTTTGTTATTGGTTCTTGTAATGAGTTATTTTTAATATCTTCAAGTTGTTTATTATCAAATACATTGTCACCAGACCCTAAAAACGCACAATTTAATTCTTGGTTAATTTTTCTTTTATCATATTTAAGTTTTTTAACCATTTTTTCGTACCAACTTGAACATGGCTTATACCCTTGTTTAAAAAAGTAAGACATTTCATCGTAATCTCTTTCATATGGTCCAACATGTGATAATGAAATATTTTTTGATTCGTCATATTCTTCTCTATTGAGCAAATAATGAACTATATCCTCAGTCTTAACTAAATAAAGATCTTTTGTGTATCGTGGATCCCTATACCAAAACATTTCAGTAATCTTAAATTGATTCATCCCTTTTAATGCTTGGTCATATATTTCATAGTAAATTGGGTCATACCCGTTAGGGGTAGAAACCACGATTACCTTACCTCCAGTGGATAGGGACGCCATACAAGCCGCCCAAAAATCGTTATCTGCCTCAATAAATGCGGCCTCATCAAATATGAGTATTGTTGGTGTAAATCCTCGCAAGGCATCTTTTGATGTTGCCACCGCTTTAACCTCAGACCCATTTACAAGTTTGTAGTGTTTTTGTGCATTTTTTTCGGCCGCAAATCCAGTACCAACCCAAGAAGGCCATTGACCCACAAATGCTCTAATCTTATTTGCCATCTCTTGGGATGTATCAAGTTTGTTGGCAATAATTAAGATTTTTTCTGGTTTGGTTTTCTTAGCAAAAACTAATCGTTTTGACACCCAAGCTGCCGTTACCGTTGATACTCCAGCTTGTCTATATTTTAATGCGATGTTTTCCTCATAATCCTCATAATCTTGTAATAAAGAAACCTGATCAGGAAATAATTCTAATGGGACGTATTGTGATACCGTATTGTCGTAAGTTTGTAAATATGTACGAAGAGCATATGGAGTATCCTGCATACACTTAACATATTCAATCATTACCTGTTCTTTAGATAGTCCCATATAATATAAATACTTGGTAGGGGTTTTTACGAAATAATGACTTTACCCAAAAAATTACTTTGTTTTTCCTATTGAGAACATTCTACCTATTGGTAGTTCCATAGGAGCTTCATCAGAAAACATATTCATTTTTTTTGGTTTACGAATAATCATAGATTTTTCTGTCTTAGGTTCTTTTTTTTTCTTAACAGCAGCAATTAAATCTTTTTTAGACATTTTTGCTTGTATCTTACTTTCCACCATTTCCGAGATTTTTTTCTCCAGAAATTTTTCAATGGTTTCTGTTTTTTCTGATTTTTTAACTTTTACGGTTTTTTCCGGATGTAATTTTTCCGGCATTTTTTTGTAATCATTTTTAGTTGTGTCATTTGAGAATTCTCTCGCTAATTGACACCACTTTTGTTTTTGAACACCCTTTGTTGTGTTACATTTACCCCAAAAGAAGTTTTGTTGAGCTTTTGATTCAAATTTCTCTCTAAGTTCACCTTCATTGGTTGGCATTCCATCATTATTGTCATTATCCCCATCATCAGTTCCAGGTCCTACTTGAATTGGGTCTTGTGTTTCAGTTTCTTTATTTGGATCACTATCTACCTCAACAGATTCCGTAAATTCGGTCTCAGAAAACTCAAGTCTTCCGTCAGGCAATTCTTTTGCCGCAATTGTTTTACCCTGAATTGGGATTCCTTTTTTTGCTTCTTCTGGTGTGGCAATAATCTTAGTTGATGTTACTGTTTCAATTTCTTTGGTTTCCTCTTTTGAGTTTTTAAATTTCTCAACCAAAACTCTAATTTGAGGGACGCTCATTTTAGAAAGAGTTTTTACATGAAGACCATTCTCAATTAAATAAACGATGTCTTTATTATTTTTCATAAATCACTTGTTTTTCAAATTGTAATACTATATCTCTTTCATATAGTTTATCTTTAACAATATCCTCAGTATCCCCAAATTGGAACACTAATCTTTTAACCAAAGAAAAATCAACATTATCGTTTTCTTTTTCCCAAGATAAAGCTAAAACCCCATCCATTGAATCAATTACTGAAAAAACGTCCGAATCTTGCGCCAATTCTAACACTATATTTTCATTTACTAATGTTCCCACTTTTTTTATGTGTTCCATATCTGGAGGTCTTGGGTACCCATTTGATGGTTTTGAGTCCCAATTCTCACCCCAAACCTCTAATGTGTCAGAAAATATAAACTCATAAATATTGTCCCCCTTATAGTTTGGACCCATTCCATTTATATATATTAATCTATTCATAGGATATCACCATATTTAGTAATTTTAACTTCACTAATACCTTGTTTAAAAATAAGATTTCCTTTATTTGACACCCCAAATAATTTAGATCTTGGGAATTCTTTAATGTATTCAGTTGCGGCTTCAATTTGGTCAATACTTTCCGATAATCTTATTATTTGGAATTTAGTGTCTTTATATTGTTTTTGAGCTCTTTCTTGTTGTTTTTTTTGATTATCTTTTTCTTCGTTTTCAGATAATGTAAAATATTTTGAAAGAACCTTATCCACTGAAGATTCGTTATATGTTCCGTTAGAGAATTGTGGTGGATTTACTAAATGTTTTCTTCCTTTTCTTCTTTCTCTGTGGTATTCGTCATCATCTTCTTCTTCATCAATTTCTTGACCAAGAGATTTTCTCATTGCGGTATTAGCGTATGCTGCTCCCATATAATCATTAAAAGCTGTCCCAAAATTATTGTAACCCTCTTCCATCTCACCTTCAGGTTCTTCAGGTATCATTTCTTCATCTTCCACATCAACATTAACGTCAGCATCTTCATCCTCATCATCAGGACCTTCTAGTTTTGAAATGATTTGTTCAATATCTTTTTCACTTAGAACATCAACATCTATAGCAGATAAAATGGAGTTAATAACATATTTTACATCTTTAGATGAAAGTTCTTTTCCTTCCTCATAAGATCTTATTTTTTGAGCTAATTTTCCAACGAGTATTTGGATTCTTTTAATATCGGATACTTTTTTATCTTTCGGTTCATCATCATCCATACCTTCACCTGACCCTAAACCAGGTAATTCATCTTCACCATCCATTGGTGGCATTCCTGCATCGTCCATTGGTGGCATTCCTGCATCGTCCATTGGTGGCATTCCTGCGTCGTCCATTGGTGGCATTCCTGCGTCGTCCATTGGTGGCATTCCTGCGTCGTCCATTGGTGGTCCTGATACCGGAGCACTCATTTCTGGTGCCGGTGCTGGAGGGGGAACATCCGCTGGTGCGGGCATTTCATTGTCCGTTGTTTTTGGTTTAGGAACCTTTAGTATATACTTTTTTTTTTGCTCGTTAAATAACGAGGTCCCTTCTACATTTTCATGTATCGTATTAAACTCTTTAGCCATTAAATTTAATTTCTTTAATGCTCTTGAATAAGATGGGTAATACTTCCTATTCTGTATCGGTTCAATATAATCCGCATCAGATTCGTTTATCGATAACTTAACAATATACCCTAATCTTTCTTTTACGATTTCATATGTGTTACCGTCAGCCAAAGATAAACTGTATGTTGTTAAGGATCCTTCATTAACTGATTCAGGTGTGTTTTCATTATAACGAGCAATTTCCATTATTCGTCTAATTTTATCCATACCTTCTAATTTTTCACTACCTATTGGTCTTAATCCTGACATAGTTTCTTTATTTTTAATAAATTATTTTTTCTTAATAAATATATTGATATTTGGTAATATTTTGTTTTTACAATTATTATTGGTTCATTGATAAACCTTTTTCCAATATTTTATGTGTTGCACCTCTTAGTTTTTCAAGATATCCATTTCTTCTTAAGATTTTAAATACTAGATTTTCTGAAGAATACTCACCATTTTTTTCTAAACCACAAGTTCTAAACTTTCTAAGTTTTTCTTTATATTTCTCAATAAGGTCCTTAGCGTCCTCAATATCTTCATCTTCAATGTTCTCTAATACACCATCAATAATCCCCATCCATTGTTTAGCCTTCCTTTCAATGGTAGGTTTATCAATTGATATTTTTTCTTTTTTTGGTTTCATTGCCCACTCATTAAATAATAAGGAATAAACACCACTTGAGAAATGAGCTTCAGATTCATTCTCAACATATAACTCAACCTCATAACCAAAAAGTTTAATATCGTAGTTTTTATTGAATAGGGCTTTCTTTAACATGAATAATTCCTTATAGAGTTCTAATTGTTCTGGTGGGTATTGTTGGAAATTTGAAATTATATGAATATCAAAATCGGAATACTTTGACCAACCATAATTTGCTAAGGATCCCGTAAGAACAACATCGGTTACAACAATATCAACACCCAAATAGTCTATAAATTGGTATGCAATTTCTAATAACCTCTCCCTAATCTCATTCTTCATTTTATAATCCTGACCATTTGGTGATTCCCAAATCTTAGGGTTTAATTCATCTTGAGTATCAAAACTTTTTATTAGTTTTTTAGTATCCATATTAATAAATACCTACAAATTATAGTTTTGTGTATTTGTAATTTTTTGAAATATTTTTATTGAAGAAATTACCTTGTGATTGTGAAGATCTAAACTCTGTATATTTTTGGTGTGGAACATCTTCATATTCATATTTCACTCCGTTTTTAAACTCGGCAATCATTTTTTTAGTTAAGGTGTCATACTCTGTTCTTACGATATTAGATGACTCAATTTCATTTAAAATTTTTGTTCCTACAATTTGTTCTTTTGTTATTGCCATAATATTTTAATTTAAAGGGGTTATGTCATCTATATGACGAAGTTTATTCATAATATAATAATGAACTTCTGTTCCGTCAACATTAAAACCATAATCTCTAATTGTTTGGTCTATTTCCCGAATCAATGGTTTCATGCTTCTGTGTAATAACATTAAATCATTTGGATAATAAGGTGGTTTTTCAATATCCTTTTGTGTCCACCCTTCTCTTTGGAATACTTCTCTAATCTTGAAATAAATCTTTTCTAACTCTCTTGTTAATTCCAAAGTTTCCGCAAATTTTTTCCATCCTTCCATAACTATAAATATACAAAAAAAAAATCCACACTAAGGTGGATTTAATTTAATATTAATAGATTATTTTACTTCCTCAAACTCTACATTTGAAAAGTCTTCTGTGGTTGCTTCTTCGTTGTTTGTTTGTTCATATAATTTTTGACTTATATTTTGAAATTTTGAACTAACCTCCTCTATTAAAACTTTTACTTCAGAAACTTCTTTATTTTTGTGAGCTTCTTTCAATTTCTCTAATGATGACATAATTTCAGTTTTTTCTGTTTCTGTAATTTTATCAACAACATCCTCCATAGATTTCTCTACTTGAAAAATTAATGAATCCGCAGAATTTAAAGTATCAACATCTTCTTTTAATTTATTATCTGAATCTGCATTCATTTCTGCCTCTCGTTTCATTTGTTCAACTTCCTCTTTTGATAAACCTGAAGATGATTCAATTCTAATAGATTGGACTTTGTTTGTTGCGTTATCTACCGCAGAAACATTAATAATACCATTGGCATCAATATCAAAAGTTACCTCAATTTGTGGAGTTCCTCTTCTTGCCGGTGGAAGACCATCTAAATGAAATCTACCAATAGTTCTGTTATCTTTTGCCATTGTTCGTTCTCCTTGAAGCACATGGATCTCAACAGATGGTTGGTTATCAGATGCTGTTGAAAATTTTTCAGATTTTTTAGTTGGTATAGTTGTATTTGCGTCAATTAATTTTGTAAAAACACCCCCCATTGTTTCAATACCTAAAGAAAGTGGTGTAACGTCCAATAATAATACATCAGTCACATCACCCGCCAAAACTCCACCTTGAATGGCGGCACCCAAAGCAACAACCTCGTCAGGGTTTACCCCTTTTGATGGGTCTTTACCAAAGAATTTTTTAACGGCTTCTTGAACCGCAGGAATACGAGTAGATCCTCCAACTAAGATAATCTCGTCAATTTCACCAACAGTAAGATTTGCGTTAGACATTGCTCTTTTACAAGGTTCAATTGTTCTATCTACCAAAGATTGTGTTAATTGTTCAAATTTAGATTTGGTAATTGTCATTACAAGATGTTTTGGACCTGTAGAATCTGCGGTCACATATGGAAGATTAATTTCAGTTTGGGGTGAAGAAGATAATTCAATTTTAGCTTTTTCAGCCGCTTCACGAAGTCTCTGAAGAGCCATAGGATCTTTAGAAATATCCATTCCATTATCTTTTTTAAACTCGGAAACCAAATAGTCAATTATAGTTTGGTCAAAATCGTCACCACCTAAGTGTGTATCTCCATCAGTTGACAATACTTCAAATACACCATCACCAAGTTCTAATACAGATACATCGTGAGTTCCGCCACCACAGTCAAATACTACAATTTTCATGTCTTTAGACATTTTATCAAGTCCGTAAGCTAATGCCGCAGCAGTTGGTTCGTTTATAATTCTTCTTACCGTAAGACCTGCAATTTCACCAGCTTCTTTTGTTGCTTGTCGTTGTGAGTCATTAAAGTAGGCAGGAACGGTTATAACGGCCTCGGTAACTGATTCACCCAAATAGTCTTCTGCAGTTTGTTTCATTTTTTGAAGGATTGCCGCAGAAATCTCTTGTGGAGAATAGGTTCTATCATCAATCCGAACTTTTGGTGAATTTTTTTCTTTTACAACTTTATATGCCACTTTTTTTGTTTCTTCTTTAATTTCATCAAAAGAAGATCCCATAAATCTTTTAATAGAGTAGATAGTTTTTTCAGGATTTGTAACCGCCTGTCTTTTAGCTGGATCACCAATCTTTCTTTCTCCATCTTTTACGAATCCCACAATTGATGGTGTTGTTCGTTTACCCTCACTGTTTGCAATGATAATAGGTTCTTTACCCTCCATTACCGCTACGCATGAATTAGTTGTTCCTAAGTCAATTCCAATAATTTTTCCCATAATTTTTTTTAATTTATTTTAATTTATTTTATTTTATTTTGCCAATTTTACACTAAATTTGTGCCATTACAAAAATACTGACAAAATGTCAGTTATAAGTAAATAAACCTGACAAAATTACATTATGGACTTTTTATCTTTTTATTATTAGTATTATAAAAAAGAAAAAAATATGTTAGACTTTGTAGATGATAAAGGAGATAATGGGAAAAAGAAGCCGGATAACGGAACGCCAGTACTTGATAACTTTAGTAAGGATTTAAATAAATTAGCGGAAGAAGGAAAACTTGATCCAGTTGTTGGTAGACAAAAAGAAATCCTTAGGATTGCTCAGATTCTTTCAAGACGTAAGAAAAATAATCCAATTATAATTGGTGAACCTGGTTGTGGTAAAACAGCCATTGTTGAAGGTTTAGCAATGATGATACATGGTGGGGAATGTCCAAAAAATTTATTAGATAAAAGAATTGTATCGTTGGATATGAATTCAATTGTTGCTGGTACCAAGTATCGTGGTCAGTTTGAGGAAAGAATGAAAGTTATTATTGAAGAACTACAATCAACTCCAAATATTATTTTGTTTATTGATGAGATTCACACGATAG
>Ga0315288_10000532_pt1 | contig 48120 bp, 41 predicted proteins | sample YL17G11_20_MG_FD_203454 | JGI IMG/M metagenome (GOLD analysis project Ga0315288, IMG submission 203454) | Sediment microbial communities from Yellowstone Lake, YNP, Wyoming, USA - YL17G11_20 | ecosystem: Environmental > Aquatic > Freshwater > Lake > Sediment | place: USA: Wyoming | collected... | reverse complement strand
GACGCACGCGAAGAATTCTCTCCGCCCGCGTGGCGGAGAGTGGATTGAAACTGATGGCTCACAGCGCGAAAGAAAAGTTTGACATTCTCTCCGCCCGCGTGGCGGAGAGTGGATTGAAACGTCAGGAAAGTTACGGTGCACCTGCAGCCCCAGATTCTCTCCGCCCGCGTGGCGGAGAGTGGATTGAAACTTCCAGAGTCGTGGGCGAGTTGATGTCGTCCTCGCATTCTCTCCGCCCGCGTGGCGGAGAGTGGATTGAAACCCGTTCTTTGCCATTTATTATCTGGCCGAGTAATTCTCTCCGCCCGCGTGGCGGAGAGTGGATTGAAACTTCTACAACCCTTGTGCATTATTTTCCTCCCGCATTCTCTCCGCCCGCGTGGCGGAGAGTGGATTGAAACTTGAAAGGGACAAGAAGGGCAGGCTCGGCTTCCATTCTCTCCGCCCGCGTGGCGGAGAGTGGATTGAAACAAGAAGGACGGCAAGTGGAAGGATGATATGCGGCATTCTCTCCGCCCGCGTGGCGGAGAGTGGATTGAAACGCAGTAGGAGCGCAGGAATAATAAGGTTCGGCGAATTCTCTCCGCCCGCGTGGCGGAGAGTGGATTGAAACCGGGATCGCGCCAGCCATTCCCAACATTCCGCATTCTCTCCGCCCGCGTGGCGGAGAGTGGATTGAAACCGTTTTCCCGGCGACATCGGCCAACTGCTTTTTATTCTCTCCGCCCGCGTGGCGGAGAGTGGATTGAAACGGCGTTCCACTTGCGAGCCGATAAACCGAAAAAATTCTCTCCGCCCGCGTGGCGGAGAGTGGATTGAAACGTGATGGGTCGTCCCCGATTATGTCGGGGGCGGCATTCTCTCCGCCCGCGTGGCGGAGAGTGGATTGAAACGTCTTGCCAACAGGTTTACCAATCACAAACTCCATTCTCTCCGCCCGCGTGGCGGAGAGTGGATTGAAACCCGCAGGCTTATAAGCGTTTCGGCCTGAAACAGATTCTCTCCGCCCGCGTGGCGGAGAGTGGATTGAAACAATGATAACACTGCCCTGGACGATGACCTTGCTGATTCTCTCCGCCCGCGTGGCGGAGAGTGGATTGAAACCTGAACCCCAGCGCGTCCGCGACGCCGTCCTTTATTCTCTCCGCCCGCGTGGCGGAGAGTGGATTGAAACGCGTACTCCCGGACACGCGTTCTCCTCGTCAAATTCTCTCCGCTTACGAGGCGGCTAAGATGTTGTGGCACTGGCGGGCGAAGTGTAGTAGAATTTATGCGGGGCGGATAGGGTAGCGCCCGAACCGCCGCAACTCCCCCCGATAAGTCGGGCCCGTCCCACTTCTTCTTTTGCGAGATTGCATAGCGAGATGCAACATGGGTAAGGACATTTCTGCAACCCCCACGCCCGGCGAAGATGACAGCGCTTTTGTTACACGCCTTCTCAGCGCAATTGAACCGCCTGTTCTGAATGCGGATGACATGGCGCGACTCACGGCTTGTCTCAATAGGCCAGAGAACAGAGGGAATGCCGAGAGCCAGTCTTCTGTGTTAGAAATTGCGAAAGAGATTGAACACCGCGACATTCTTAGGGGAGTGCGATACTTCAATAACGAACTTGCGAAAATGCGGAATAAAGGTAGAAATATCGACCAGAGTATCAGAACTCTATCAATTATGTGCATGACCTCATTCCCCGCTATGATACGCCACTACCAAAAGAACGCCGAAGCCGCCAAAGAAGTTGAAAAGGATGCGAAAGAAGCGGCGCATGGAATTGGCAACAGCAATGAGCCGACCGGCAACCCCGCGGAAGATGTCGGATGCGCCGTCACTCTTTCCCCTGCCGTCCGGCGATTTTGTGCTTTTGATGACTTTTCCAACGCTATCACTAATTTTACTCTGTGGGGACTGCCGGTATTTGAAAAATTGTCTTCGGCAGAGAAAGAATCATTTCGGGCACTCTTGGCGAAGGGCCGGGGGGCACTTCACTACTATCTTTTTGATTGCCAGAAGGCAGTGTATCGCGAAGGCTTGGAGGATAAAGTGCCTGACGAATGGATGCAATTCGACCTAAGTCATTTCGACGTGAAGACGGGATTCCCCGATGCAAAACGTCACAAGGTAAAAGAGACTCTGGACAAAATGCACTTAGTGTCAATGAAACTAATGGCCGAAGTCGAAGCCGAAGCCGCCAAAGGCGCGGGGGAAACTGGCGGAAGTGCAGAACATAAACCCGCGAAGAAATCCGACAAGACCGCCGAAGAAAAACCGCAAGCCCCACGCCCGATAACGCCGGAAGCAAACGAAGAACATTGGTGGGAACAGTGGTGCAAGTTGACCGCCGAAGTGCAGTTTTTCGGACCGCCCGAAAAACAGGATGAACTCCGGCTACGGGAAAAGGAAATAGAGTTGGAGCGTTTGCAGGCTGCTGCCGTCGTATTCTCGGCACACGGGTTGCCGTTATTTATCAACCTTGCGCGCGGTCTCCTTGACCTCTTGACTGAATACCCGCGATATTGCTCGGAGAATCTCAAAGCGATTGCCGCTCATGATCCGCATGTTATAGCAGAGTTAAGGCGGAAGGGAGACATTCTGCGAGACGGTTTCCAGGCGGTTTATCGGGAAGCGTGGCGGCTGGGCCTGCGGACTGATCCCGCGCCGCTAATAAAGGCCCTTCTGCCCGGTAAGATTGGGGAAGGGGACAGGGAGAGCATTGAGGCCGCAGGGCATACCCTTCATTGTCTGCTTCTGGACGCTCAGGCCATACACGGCGCGGGGAAAGCGGGTGAAGAAACGCCAGCTGAACGTTACGACAAGATGATGGCGGAGGGGATGCAGCGCCTAAAAGATGCAAAAGTCCTTCCCGATCCCAAGAAAGGCGTCTTTGCTGACCCTGAACCCTGGACTGAGAAAATGGCGGACGCCCAAAGGTATTATCCTGACGACGCTGTTCTGCGCGGTTTCCAAGAGATATTTCCGAAGTGCGAGCCTGATGAGATCTGGGATAAAATCAATACCGCGCTTATGAAAAATGGCCGGACACCCCCGGAAATCATTCAGTGGACGGTTTCGCAAGCATACGAGTATTTGAAGGCAATCGCGCCCATACAGGCAAACGGCGCGGAGAAAACCAACAAGATTGACAACACCAATTCCGAGCCTACAAACGTCAACGTCCTGAACGAGGTGAGGATTGCCGGCTTTGATGACTTTACGCGCAGCGTACAAGATGCGATTCAACGCTCAAGCGAAGAACGTCGGATAGCGGAAAAAGAAAAGATCGATGCGAAAGTATCCGCCTTTCTCAAGGATAATCCTGGCGCTCTCATGAAAGAGGTATGTGCCTACCTGGATAAGGCATGTCCGCGTGCGGGAAAGGAAAAATGGGAACGGGGGGCGTATCTGAGCAATTTACCCGCATGGCGGGCTGAAATGGACAGACGGGCCGGGCTATTCAAGTCAAAGGAACAGAAGGAGGATTTGCACACCGATGTAACGGCAGACAGTGCTACGGCCAGCGGGAACCGACCCGTTGCCGACAAGGATAGCGTACTAAAGACTCTTGAAGATGAAGAAGTGTTGGGAAAACTCCTCCCGTATCTTTACGAAAACCCCCGCGCTTCTTTTATAGAGGCGTGCAAGTACGTAGGGGTTACACCCGAAAAGGAGATGCCCCAAGACAAGTGGGAAGAATTAAAGGCGTGCTTAATAGACCAGTTCAAAGACAAAAAGAAAGAGGAAATGGCCCGTTCACGGGTGAACAGGAATAATAAGAAAGAACCTGGAATGTAAGAAAATACGTAGGAATTTGGAATAGTTGCACAACATCATGCCGCCCCATTGGTTGCACCGCGTCTTACGCTGCCTTATCGAAAACAAACATATCAAAAACACCCTTTAGATGCATTCCTTTTTTCGCGTTCACGTGTGAACAACGCCTTTCCTGTGGTGCGACACTTCTTATCACGTAGTTGTGAGGGCAGACTATGGACACACAGGCAGTTGTTCGGACTCTGAAAGGCGAGGGTTTTATTCTGTCCCCCGGGTATATCCGTTGGGTTATCGCTGAAGGACACATACCGGCCCCCGAAGTGAAAGTGGGTTCTGCGTTTCTTTGGGCTGAGGGCGACATTGACCGACTGCGGCAGTTTTTACGGCGTCAAGGACACGGGCCAGTGGCGGGGAATCGATGACCGCAACGAAAGAATCAAGCCTTGCCCCTGAGTTAGCGCGCGTTGCGCAGCGGTTGGACAGAAAGACCGCCGCGATTCAAGCGAAGGCTGAGGAAGCGGCGGAACTGCCCGAAGAACCGCGAGAGGCATACTTCTATCCCACACAGGCCGTTGCAGCACTACCTAGTGATATGGGAAACGCCGCGCGGTTGATTATGCGCTACAGGCGCGACATTCGATATTGTGGCGCGTGGGGCACGTGGATGATTTGGGACGGTTGCCGTTGGAAGCGGGACGAAAAGTTGGAAATTCTCAGGCTGGCGAAGGAAACGGCGTTGGGCCTTTTCGACCAGGCGGAACAGGCGGCCCGGAAGGGCGCATCAAGCGCCACGTTGGCACGTTGGGCGGCCCGTTCGCAAGAGAGGGGAAGGCTGGAGGCGATGATCGCTCTGGCGCGGCCCGAAGCGGCGGTGACACCCGATGAACTCGACCGTGACCCATTTGTGTTGAATGTCGAAAACTGCACGATTGACCTGCGAAACGGCGAGGCACGCCCGCACAGGCGCGAGAATATGATCACGAAACTCGCAACCGTCGTTTTTGACCCGCAAGCCAAATGTCCCCGGTGGGATAAATTCCTCAGCGAGATTTTCGACGGGAACCGCGCCGTGATCGCCTATTTTCAACACCTTGTTGGGCATTGTCTAACCGGCGATGTTTCTGAGCAATTTCTGCACGTGTTTCACGGGAGCGGGCAAAACGGCAAGAGCGTCCTTACAGATACGTTGGTGAACTTGCTGGGCGACTACGCGGCGATAGTGCCTGCTGATCTTTTAGTGACCCGCAGAGATACCGAGCATCCTACAGAACTAACGACGCTTTGCGGACGGCGGCTTGCGGTTGCCTCCGAGAGCGAGGATGGTCAGCGGTTGCGTATTTCGCGCGTGAAAGCGCTGACGGGCGATTCCACGCTGACTGCGAGATACATGCGAGCCGATTATTTCAGTTTTCAGCGAACGCACAAACTGATATTAGTCACGAATCACACGCCGCGAATCGCTGATGACACTATCGCGATTTGGCGCCGTGTCCGCCTGCTGCCCTTCACTGTCCAGTTTCCGCTGGAGCACCAGGATAAAGATTTGCTCCGCAAACTCCGCGATGAATACAGCGGCATTTTGAACTGGTGTGTCGAAGGTTGCCTGGCCTGGCAAGAAGATGGCCTTCAGGCACCGCCGGAAGTCCAGGCGGCGACCGAAAGTTATCGCGCTGAGGAAGACAACCTGACCGACTTTTTCGGCGAGAAGTGCTTTTTTGACAATTTCGCTTTTATGGGGAAAACGGAACTTTACAAGGCTTATGAGGTCTGGGCCGTCGAACAGGGCGAAAAGCATCCATTGAACCGCAACATCTTCATCAAGCGCGTCCGGCAACATGCGGGCATTTCCGAAACCGTGAAAAAAACCGGCGGGAAAGCAGAGCGCGTTTTTGTCGGTGTTGGCCTTTCCACTGCGGGGTCGGTTACAGGTTACACCTAGTTACGCCTATTTCCCTATAAGTGTGTATTTCGTTCTCATGGGGCATAAACCGGAAAATAGCGTAACCGAGTGTAACCGTAACCGTGATTGAAAAACCTGAAACGGAAACCGCTGAATGCCGTGGAGCGCATGTGCAGATGAAGTAAATGGTTCCTTCCGGGCGGAATCGCTTCATGACGCCCGCGGGAACAGTCGCCTCATTAGAGACAGTTTGTTTTGCTTGTCCGGTTTTTGGCTCAGGTGCTTTTTACGGAGAGTAGATCATGAAAGTTGAGATGCGAAACATCGAAACGCTGAAACCCTACCCGCACAACCCGCGAAAAAACGAAATGGCAGTTGACGCGGTTGCCAAGTCAATTAAAGCCTTCGGCTTCAAAGTCCCAATAGTCATCGACCGGGACAGCGTTATCATTGCGGGCCATACCCGCCTATTCGCGGCTCAGAAACTCGGCCTATCTGATGTTCCATGCGTCATCGCCAGCGATCTTACGCCCGCGCAGGCCAAAGCGTTCCGCATAGCGGACAACAAGACAGCGGAACTCGCGGAGTGGGATTTTGACTCGCTGCAGGTGGAACTCAAGGACCTCGTCGCAGCAGACCTCGACCTGGGAACACTGGCATTTTCCAATGAGGAACTCGAGAAGATTCTCGGCCCGGACTATTTTGGCAACGCGGGTCTGCAGGACCCCGACTATGTCCCCGAGCCGCCGGATAAGGCCATCACGCAACCGGGCGACCTTTGGCTGCTCGGCGACCATCGCCTTCTGTGCGGTGACTCCAGCAAAACCGAGGATGTTGACCGCCTCCTGGACGGTGCGAAGATACAACTCGTCAATACCGACCCGCCTTACAACGTGAGCGTCGCACCGAGAAGCAACAACGCCTCCGTCGCCGCGGCCGCTTCGGGTGCATACATGGGCCAGCAGGGAATGGACGCGGCAATCCGCAAGGGTGGGGCGCACGCCACGACCACGAAGATGCGTCCGAAGGACAGGCCGCTCGTCAACGACTTCGTCTCGGACGAGCAGTTCGAGAAGATGCTGAGGCTGTGGTTCGGAAACGTCCAGCGAGTCCTGGAGCCCGGGCGCAGTTACTACATCTGGGGCGGGTACAGCAACATCTGGAACTATCCCAACGCGCTCAAGGCGTGCGAGTTGTATTTCAGCCAGATGATTATCTGGGTGAAGGAACATCCGGTTCTGACACGGAAAGACTTCATGGGAAATCACGAGTGGTGCTTCTACGGCTGGCGCGAGGGCGCGGCGCATTACTTCACGCCGGAGATCCACAACGCCACTGATGTCTGGTCGGTGAAGAAAATTCCCTCCCAGCAAATGGAACATTTAACGGCCAAGCCAGTAGAACTTGCGGTCAGAGCAATGACCTATTCATCGCGTCCCGGAGAGAACATCCTCGACCTCTTCGGCGGATCTGGAAGCACGCTCATTGCGGCGGAGAAGACTGGGCGGCGGGCGTTCATCATGGAAATTGACCCGCTCTACTGTGATGTCATCTCCGACAGGTTCCAGCGTTTCACCGGCAAGCCCGCGATTCTTGAGCGCACCGGCGCGTCGCCTATCCCCATGAAACCTCGCGAGGAGAACATGAGGTGAGCGGAAATATTACTCCATACGGTTACCGGCGCATCGTAATGAAAAACAGAAAGCAGAAATTTGAACACGTCCTTGTCTGGGAAGCGCATCACGGCCCAGTTCCGCCAAGCATGGAGTTGCATCACGTCAACGGTGACAAACTCGACAACCGAATTGAAAACCTTCGGCTTGTCACGCGACTTGATCACAAACGCATACATAGCGGTTGCGTTCTGCGGGACGGCGTGTGGTGGAAGAGATGCCGTAAGTGCCGCTCGTACAAGCCGGTCACGGAGTACTATAACTACCCAGGCCGCAACGGCGTGATGGGAATATGCCGCGTTTGTGCCAGTAGCCTTGCTGTAGAGTATAAAAAACGACGGAGAGCGCGTCGTTTGGAATCTCTCAACAACAAGAAAACCGCAAGCATTATGTCTGTCGCCTGTGCGACTGATGGTGTTGACAAATAAACCTGAACCAAAGGAGCCGACCATGGCACGACCTAGGAAGGTAATTGACGAAAGGCAAGTGGAGGCGCTCGCCAGTATCATGTGCACCAACGCTGAAATCGCCGCGGTACTGGACTGCTCCAGTGATACGCTGGAGCGGCGTTTCACGGCAGTATTGGAAAAGGGCCGGCTTAAGGGAAAACAGAGCCTGCGGCGCAAGCAGTATCAGTTGGCAATGGACGGCAACGCAACACTGCTGATATGGTTGGGCAAGCAGCACCTCGGCCAGAGCGAGAGGCAGGAGACCGCGTTGACCGGCGGGGTGAACCTGACGAACACGACAGAAACTCCGGCCCAAATCGTAGAGGCGATGGTTGAGGCGACCGTTGGCCGCCGCGTCGCTGACGAGCAAGACAGATGGAGCCGAGACAACTAACGGCCGTTCGCACACGGTTGCGCCGTGGCGCGCCCCGAGGCGAAGGTCGAGTAAACCGCCAAGCGGCAGCAAAGGAACGCAACCCGGCGCAACGTGGCGCGACGTTTACGCGAGAAACAGCATGCTAAGTAGCGGAGTTCATCTTTTATCGCTTCAAGAAGCCAAAGCCTTCGTCAGGCTGTGGCATTACTCAAAGATATTTCCGCCGCACTGCTTGGTCAACCTCGGCGCGCTTGATGCGAACGGCGAACTCGCGGCGGTAGCGATGTGGGGTTACGGCGTGAGACCGAGGCACACGATACAACGCCTCTTTCCGAGCCTAGGCGTGAAGGATTACCTAGAACTCAACAGGCTATGCGTGCGCGACGACATGCCACGCAACTCCGAGTCGCGGTTCATCTCACAGTGCGTGAAATGGATACGCGAGAACAGACCGGACGTGAAGGTGCTCTTCTCCTGGGCTGACGGATTGCGTGGCAAGCCCGGCTTCGTGTACCAGGCGGCGTCCTGGCTTTACGGGGGATTCATCAAGACCGACCTGTACGTGGACGAGCACGGCGGCCCGATACATCCGCGTTTGATGATAACACGATTAGGCACGAGGGCGCGGGCGGAGTGGACACGACAGGGATTCGCCAAGTGGAAAGGTTATCAGTTCCGTTACGTGAAGTTCCTATGTAGCCACCGCGAGCGCAAGCGTCTTCTGCGCGAGTCTCTCATGCGCTGGCGCGCACGGGGTTATCCCAAGAAGGTGGATTGCCGCTGGTGGGTAGATGCGGGGGAAGGCTCAAGAGAGAGCCGCCAGCCTCCCCGGTTGGAGGGGTCGGGGCAGTTCCGGCACCCCGCTCCATCTGTCGCCTGTGCGGCGGATGGGTTGACAAGTAAACCTGAACCAAAGGAGCCAAACAATGGCACGGCCCAGGAAAGTAATTGACGCAAGGCAAGTGGAGGCGCTCGCAAGCATCATGTGCACCACCGAGGAGATCGGCGCGGTGGTGGGGTGCTCCAAGGCCACGCTGGAACGACGTTTCATGGCGGCATTGGAAAAGGGGCGTCTCAGGGGGAAACAGAGCATTCGCCGCAAGATGTATCACCTAGCGATGGACGGCAACGCGACGATGCTGATATGGCTGAGCAAACAGTATTTAGGACACGCGGACAGGCACGAAGTGGAGCAGAGCGGCGGCGGATTTACGTTTGCCGACTTCGTCAGGGTGGCACTCGGAGAAAAAGAACCCCCCAAACCGTTATCTGGAAACGGGGGCCGCTCTTGAGCGCGTCCGTGAGGATTGATGGTTGTGATGGCGTGATCACCGACAAACCCCAGCGGATGCTGGGGTGGTCGGGACTTCTGGAGGGACCGATGTTACGCGTTGAGTTTGAACATCCCTCGTTCCGTTTTGCGGAACCGCGAGGTTTCGCCCTTCGTGGCGATCTCGCGAATGATTGCGGCGTAGACCGTCGCGGCGGGCGTCTTGCCGTTCGTCGTCCAGTAGCCCTTCGCAATGGCGCGCTCGACGATGGTCTTGCAGTTCAGCGGCTCGCCCGCGTCCTTCAGAACCTTCGCGGCGGCGTCGAGTCCGGACATCTTGCCGTCCTCGCGCGCGGCCTTCTTGGGCGTCTCCGGCGCGGTCTTCTGCGCTTCCGCAACCTTCGTCTGGGACTTCTTCGCGGCCTCGGACTTCTGTGTTTTCTTGTGCTTCTTCATGGCAATCCTCCGTGTTTTGGGAAAAGGGAAACGTGTTAAACGTCGCATGGATCATACGATGCGGGGGTGGGGTGCCAAGTGGAATGTCGCGGAATTCCGAGAAATGCCGCAGATTGGCGCTCTGTTAGGCCGGGCGGCGGCAACCGTCGTGCTCTCGCGCTAATGTGGCGTAAATTTCGCGCCACGTTCGCCACGGTGCGCAACGGAGGATCAAGGGCTAGGAAGGATACGCGGACTTGCGACTTTTGCGACGGTGCGCAAGGGGTGCGAACTACTCCAATTTCTTCAGGGGGGACAACATGAATCTCATGCAGTTTATCGGCGGTGAATGCGCAAACCATCGGGACGACGGGTCGTGTCTTGGCATGCCCGTGTTGCTCACGAAAGATTCAAAGATGTTCCCGGCGGCGAAGTGCCGCGTGGCCGAAAAGAAACGCTGTGCCTACTTTGAAAAATGCGTTCTGCCGCTGGCAACACAACGCGGCGAACCCCCGGTATTGAGACAGTACGGGCAGTTGGCCGCAACACCTGAGTTGGCGACGAGCATACGATATTGCGACTGCGGTGCGCCCATGAGTAAAACCGCCCGAATGTGTGAATCTTGCCGCTTGCGGAACCGCCGAAAGACCTTTCGGGAATCCGCCAATAAACACAGGCGTCTGGCTGTCAACAGTTAGGTCTTGTAAGTCCTTGCGGCATATAGGCTGAAAATCGCGTTTTGAGGAAAGCCGTACTTTGTATCGGCTTTCCGATTTGAGCGTGAACTCAACTGTTATACATGGGGCTTACAAAGCGTCTATAACGTATGGACCGGGGCCGGTCAAAAAGTTTGGAGCTTTGCGCGGGACCGTGCGCGGTAGCCGCGTGAAAAAACTCACGGGTTTTGAAAATTAGAAAACGCACGATGCGTTGTCGTGACAAGGGAGGCATCAGTCATGGGAGCACGTGGACCTAAACCGACGCCAAGGAATATCTTGCGGCTGCGCGGCTCATGGCGCGCGAACATCAATCCTGATGCACCGGAGCCGCCGGTAAGAACATTAAAATGCCCCAAGAACCTTGATAAAACAGCGAAAAAGATATGGCGCCGGACGGCGAGGGATCTGCAAGCCTGCGGACTGCTCACTTGCATCGACGAGCAAGCGCTGGAGCGGTACTGCTATCTGCGCTCGCTCCTTATTCGCACGCAGGAATTCATCGATAAAACGGGCGGCTGCCACATAGAGTTCGAGACGCTGCCGGATGGGCGCAAAACGATCAAGCGGGTCGACGATTTCCCGCACATCGACCGCCTCCTCAAGATCGCCGCGGCACTCCACCGCTTGGAGGACTCCTTCGGAATGAACCCATCCTCGCGGACGAGGATATCCGTGCCGAAAGACGAGACATGTCGCGACAGAAACAGCCGCGCGGCACGGTTCTTTCGAGATTTGGGATGAAGCGGCTAAATCGCTCACCTTAACAGTGAGCAGGACTTGCGGCGTCCGTTGACCGGAGTTTTGCCCCCTTCCGGCCCCTTTTTAATAGTGCCGCAAAACTCCGTTTTGTGCGGGGAAAATAACTCTCTCCCCGTTAACCAATCGGGCAAACACGGTTTTAAGTTGTTTATTTGGCCTCCCAGAAAATCGCTTCGAACTATGGCCGGGTAGGTTAACGGTAGAGAGAAGTTTCCAACCGTACGACGCGCCAAAGATAACGCAAAGGGCGTCGCGGCGTTTTGACTCACGGAGAGTACCCATGAATGCTTTCGAAGATGACCCGACAGACGTCAGTTTCACACCCTACGACCGAGTCCGTGAACTCTCGGCCATATTCGCGGCTGGGCTCCTGCGTCTCAGTTCCCGCCCGCAAGTATTGCCCATGGCGGCTGACTCAGAGACGTGCGGCGCGCCGCCGGAATTCTCACAATTCGCCGGGAATCCACTTGGCTTTTGCGCGAAACCGTTGCCTGATCCTCCCACCGGTTAACGCACGTGAGAACCTTTAGAGAGGATGGCACATGAACCTCGGAAAAGACATCGCACTATTAAAACGCATGACGCTGGCCGAACTGCGGGGGCGCTACGCCGAGGTCTTCAGCGAGGAGACGCGCAACCGTCACAAGGACTTCCTCGTCAAGCGCATTGCGTGGAGAATCCAATCGGTGGGGGAGGGCAGCCTCTCGGAACGCGCACGACGCCGGGCCGAAGAACTTGCAAGCGACGCGGACATCCGCATGCACGCGCCGAAAATAACCTCATTGCCCGCGCCGGAGCGGACGCGAGTGGGGGAGTTGCACATTTCAACGGACAAACGGCTCCCGATGCCCGGCGCGGTCTTGGAGCGCACCTACAAGGGCAGGACCGTCATTGTGACGGTGCTGCCCAACGGCTTCGAATACGAAGGCAAGGTTTACCGGTCGCTTTCCGCAGTGGCCAAGGCCGTCACCGGCACGCACTGGAACGGCTACCATTTCTTCGGACTTCTGAAAGGCAACGATCATGCCTGAAAGACAAACAATCCGCTGCGCCATATACACGCGCAAATCCACGGAGGAAGGGTTAGAGCAGGAATTCAACTCGCTTGACGCGCAGCGCGAGTCCGGCGAGGCATACGTCGCCTCCATGAAGCACGAGGGATGGGCATGCTTGCCCGACCGTTACAACGACGGCGGTTACACCGGCGGCAACATGGAGCGACCAGCGCTCCAGCGGCTCCTGGCGGACATTGAGGCTGGCAAAGTTGACTGTATTGTGGTCTACAAGGTCGACCGCCTCTCGCGCTCGCTCCTGGACTTCGCAAGGATAATGGGAACTCTTGAGAAGCACCGCGTCTCCTTCGTCTCCGTAACTCAGCAGTTCAACACAACAAACTCGATGGGGCGGCTGATGCTGAACGTGCTGCTGTCGTTCGCGCAGTTCGAGCGCGAGATGATTAGCGAGCGCACTCGCGACAAGATTCACGCCGCACGCCGTAAGGGCAAGTGGTCCGGCGGGCGTCCAATTCTGGGTTACGACGTAGCGCCCGGTGGCGGACGGCTTGTCATTAACGAGGAGGAGGCCGCCCGCGTGAGGGCCATCTTCGGGTTGTACCTTGAACATGAGTCGCTCGTCGAGACGATCAAGGTCCTCGATAAGCGCGGCTGGACGAACAAGCGCTGGATTAATCAGGACGGGCGTGAACGGGGCGGGAAGCCCTTCAATAAATGCACGCTTCTGCACCTCCTCAGGAATGTCCTTTACGCGGGAAAGATTACGCTCCGGAAGGAAGTCCACGACGGCGAACAGCCCCCTATTGTGGACGAGGACGTATTCCGACGAGTTCAGGTACTAGTCCATCGCAACGGCGCGTGCGGCGGCAAGCACGTCCGCAACCGCTTCGGCGCGCTGCTGAAGGGACTCCTCTATTGCGCGCCGTGCGGCTGCGCCATGAGCCATAGCCACACGCGGAAGAACGGGAACAAGCGCTACCGCTACTACGTCTGCCTCAACGCGCAGAAACGCGGCTGGCACAACTGCCCGACGAAGTCGATTCCCGCCCACGAAATCGAGCAGTTTGTAATCGACCAGATACGCGGCATCGGTAAGGACGGCACGCTCATCACCGAGACCATAAGGCAGATGCGAGAGCAGGCAAAGAAGCGGATACACGACCTTGAAATCGAGCAGAAGGGTCTGGAGAAGGAACTTGCGCGGCACAACGCAGACTTGCGCAAACTCGCCGGGGAAGCCAGGAAGGACGGGACTAGTACCGCCAGCACCGACCGTATGGCGGACATTCAAGAGCGAATACACCTTGCCGAGCGTCGCGCAACCGAGGTGCGTGAGGAACTCATTGCACGTGGCCGCGATCTGCTCGATGAACGCGAGGCGGCGCGTGCGCTGGCAATGTTCGACCCCGCGTGGGACTCGCTCACGCCGCGCGAACAGGCGCGCGTAATTCAACTCCTCGTGGAGCGCGTTGAATACGATGGCGAGAAAGGCACGGTCTCCGTTACGTTCCATCCGACGGGCATGGACGCGCTGGCCGGTGAACTCAAGAATAGGAAGGCAATCGCATGACGACAGGAATTACGATAACAAAGGAAGTGCATTTCAGGCAGAGACGCGGCACGCGAAAAATGCTTGTGGAAGGGCAGGCGCCTGTGCGGCAAGCGTTGCCGCAAGGGACCGTCCCGCGAATATCGCGCCTAATGGCGCTGGCCATCCGGATGGAGAGACTGCTCAAGGAAGGCGCAGTGGCGGACTACGCCGATATCGCTCGCCTTGGCCACGTCACGCGAGCGCGCGTCAGTCAAATCATGAACCTTCTCAACCTCGCCCCCGACATCCAGGAAGACATCCTCTTTCTTCCCATCACCCTGCGCGGCCGCGACCCTGTCCGCGAAATCCACATCCGCCCAATCGCTGCCGTCCTCGACTGGAGAAAGCAGCGAAAGATGTGGCGGGAGGTATCAACACAGTAAGAGTAGAGCCACTGTCCACCGTTTGGTTATCCTGTCTTACGGGTTTACTTCTCACTGTCTCAGTTTTGGTGACGGCGAACAAGCAGAGCTTTTGGGTGTCCACTATTTCAGCGTCTATTGGATGATCCAGCGGGGCAATCTGCGCGCGTGCCGTGTGGTGCGGGGCAAACCGCTTGCAATTCGCGGGTCAACGTCCGGTTACTGTACTGCGCGCCGCTGCCGCTCCTCAAAAGGCGCATTTCTTCGGATGGCTTAATGGTTACCGATCGCTTATGTCCGCCAAACTGTCGCCAGTTTCAATTCCCTGCATAGCCATAAAACGCCTCCTACTTCCAAATCATCCTTCCAAACTCACGCAGGTTTTCAACCCCGCATGTCTCCTGTGCAAGATATGGAATGACGACCGCGCTCTTGCAGAGCTTTTTTGCTTTCTCTATCCACACGGCCTCATCCGCCGCACACGCGGTGCAGAAGCCACAGTCCCCAACTTGAGCCGCCATGTTGATAACGATGTCATCACACCTGATTTTATATCTATCCAGCGATTCAAAAAGGCGTTGTGCCTCAGCAACCGCCATCGCCTTTGGTATCGTAACAACTATAACCGCTGTCTTTTTATGGTCGGTCATAATGTCCATTACAGACCGGATATCTTTTGAAAGATTGACCAGTTTTTCGGCTGCCACGCCTAGCCGCACAACCACCTTATACTTTAGCAGCAACTGAAATACGGCCTTGAGCCATTCTCGAACCAGTGGTGGCAGTTCCAAAAATCTCACAAAGTGGCCGGTCGGAGCAGTATCAAATATGACACAGTCTGTTTTTCCAAGTTCCCAAATGACCTGCTGCAATGCCATCAGCTCACTTAAACCCGGCGGGGCCATCTCAAATAATTCATTCAAAAGCTCTCGATCATACCCAAAGTCTATCCCGCGGTCATGTGATGATCCGCCCACAAACTGATCGAACAGATTATCGATGGCGGATCGGTATTCCTCCTGAAATGTCAGATAAAGTTTATCCGCATCGAGTTCGTACACGGAGAGATTGGGCAATATCTGCAAGCCCTTGCCTCCGATCGGTCGTTTAAAACAGTCTCCGAGAGAGTGGGCTGGGTCGATGGAATAAAGCTTGTAAGTTCTACCCTTGTTTCTTTCCGCAAGGAAGAGGGCAGTTGCTGCAGAGGTTGTCGTCTTCCCGACGCCGCCCTTGCCGCCGATTATTACAAAGCTGGCTTTATCTACATCTTTAACAGACAACCTTTCGTTGAATTTGTACGCAGCAACCTTTTGTGGGGCGGTATGCGCTATCGTATCGCCAACCCCCATAAGAGCCGAGGCAAACGTCTTTAATCTCGTGACCCCTTTGACCTCCAATGGAAAAACCGGAATCGTCACTCTTTCGTAAGAGGATTTCTGCCCGAGTCTTTCGATAAACGGGTTTTGCTGAGCGCTCCGGCGTTCGCAATAAGGGCATTCGCTTCCCTCGTACACACGGTTTACCACAAGCGTGGTGACGGGTATCTTTAGCGCAGACAGTGCACGCAAAAGGCGTTCGGTCTCATCTAAAACCATCTCCTCCGGATTCGTAACAACCACAAACTCTGTTTCATGCGCGCTACGGAGCAGGGTATCAACTCGTGTCAGTTTGTTATTTATCGTTTCAATAAATGAATCGGCCTCATCATTGGAGCGGTGCCTCGCAAAGTGTTCCTCCAGCAGGTGATGCTTCTCCCCCATAAGCGCAAATACGCTAAGCCACTTTTTGAGGATTGCGGGGAGCTTCAGCATGGAGAGGGTATGTCCGGTAGGCGCTGTATCAATTACCACTGCATCATATTTGTCTATCAATTCCACTATCTCCAGAATCCCCATCACTTCGTCTATCCCCGGAAAAGAGAGATCAAAAAAGCGATTGATATCTTCGTCTCCGAAATAAGTGCCTCTTTCGGCAATGAGTTTTATCTCACGGCCATATCTCTTTTTGAACGACTCAAGCGCCTTGGATGCGTCGAACTCACGCAGAAGGAGATTCTTATGAGAGTCGGAAGGTATTGCTTCATCGCTTAATTTCTTGTCAAAGCTATCTCCCAAGGAATGAGCGGGGTCGGTTGAGAGGAGGAGAATGTTCTTTGCGGGATATCGCTCCGCCAAGAGGATGGCAGCAGCAGCAGCAGTTGTAGTCTTCCCCACACCCCCTTTCCCGCCGAAGAAGACAAGGTGCAAGCCCTCGTTTCCGAGAAAAGTTGGAAGCATAACTAACTTGTTATTCATCTTTTCCTGCGGCGGGCGAGAACGGGACTCGATCCGCAAGGTAACGGCCTAACAAGGCAAATTTCCGGCTCCGCGAGCGGGAGAAAGGGAGCAATTCCTGGTATTCGCGCACCTTTTGAGCCTCCTTCACTTCAATGACCTTAATATCGTTTGGCAAATTTCGCAGGACGCGGTGATAAGCGCCGATGAAAAGGATGCCCGTTCCGCCATCCGCAAGCGTTTCGGCGATGCGGCGGGCAATAAATTGGTCGCGGCGGTTCAGCAGCCTGCGTTTGAGTAACCGGTATTTGAAGAGAGCAATTATTTTGGCTCCGAAGGTTCGCGCCTGAAGGCAGGCGACCAGGCGGTTGCGCTCATCCAGAACCAGATTTAAATCCTCCGTCTTCACTATTTCGGCTCCGCGTTGCAGGAGCATTTCCACGATTTGATAATTGCGACTGCCGGACTGCACGCCGGCGGCGACTATTATTGCGCCCATTTTCCCGTCCGCGACGAGGCCGTCCTGATAAATCTTCATTCCACCCGCGGGCAGGGAAGCGACATATTGGCTGACGGCATCCCAGAACCTGTGGATGGTGGCGACATGCTCCGACCAGACTTCCTCCCCCACTTGGCTTATGCTGCGCTCGGTAACGGCTTTTGACAGGGATCCCATATCGGTGCTGGTGTGAATGATGGGGACATAAAACAACTTTCTCATAATCGGTCTCTAACTATAACTCGCGACGGGACATATGAGAATGAAAAACTGTCGGCTTACTAGACGTATTTGAGTTTGGAGTGGGGGCGCTGATTGGATGTAAGTTGCGCGACTTTTTCCTTCAGCTCGGTGTTTTCTTTTTCCAGCTCTGTCTGGCGAGCCTTGTTTGAAAGGAAAGAATCCTGTTCCCACCAGTTGATACCCATTTCCTTGGCCTTATCAACCGAGGCGATCATTAGGCGGATCTTAATTGTCAATAGATCAATATCGGCGATTTGGATACGGATGTCCCCGGCAATAACGATGCCTTTGTCCAGCACCCGTTCAAGAATATCGGCCAGATTTGTGGCCACGATCGCGTGCTGCATTTGCTGTTGTTTCATAAGACGACTCTCCGATTCAGGCCGGCTTCCCGGCTTTGAGCACAAGGTTTGCTGTCCGATTGCCGAACTCGCAAATTGTGCGGCAGTTCATGCAATCCAGTTTGGCGGCGTCATGTTGCGGGCGCTCCAGAAGCGACTTCACCTCTTTGAGAAGCTCCTCGACCCACCGAGCTTTCTCCTGCGCTCCGTGCGCCTTGTTGATTTCATGGGTAATCCGCTTGATGGCCGGTTCCCGTCGGTTGAACACCGGACACTGAATCTTATTCTGTTCATTACGCATAATTCCGCCCCCTTCCGGTCTCTCAGAGCGCTCTCCCAAGGGGACCCAAATCAATATTGAGGTCATCCTCCGCTATGCCGAAAAGGGCCTGCATTTCCTGGACTTTCCGTTTGACGGCCTTCAGGCTCAGGCCCAGTTTCTGGATTTCAGCCGGTGACAGACTTCCCCGCTTGATTCTGCGAAACGCCTCTTTTTCAAGCAGGCGCCGGATCAATTCCACCAGCGTCAGCACCAGTTTGGCGACGCCCGCCTCGGCTTTCTGGGGCGTATCAAGTTGAATGGTTGAAGGAATACTGCGTTCCATCTGGACAATTTCCCGCTCCAACTTCTCCAGGTAAGCCCGGTCATCATCGGTCATCGGGCGGTCGCAAAACGAGTAGCTTTTCCCGGAAAGCTCTTCGGCCTTTGAGATTGAGGTGAGGATAAGCCGCAAACCGATAAATATCAGATCCACATCGGCCACGCTGATGGCCACTTCCCCGTTGACCACGGCGCCCTTTTCAAGCACCTTGTCGAGCGCTTCAACGAGCGTCGCGTTCTGTTCGCGGCATTCAATCATTGGCAAACTCCGTAAAGTGATAGGCTGGCCACGGGCCGCTCTGCTCAAGCAGAAACCCCCGCGCCGCGAATTTCTCGCGCATTTCTGAAACGGCTCTTTCAAATTCCGGCAAATGAATGTTCACCACGAGATAGGCTGAATTGAGGATCATGCGTTCACTCCGGCCGGTCAATTTGCTGTCGAGAAGTTTGACCTGCGCCGCCTCTGCGGCAAAAGGCTTGAGCTGTTCAAATGTTCGCAAACCCTCCTCATCCAACCTCCGGGAACATTCGCGTTTAAGCTCTTCATCAAGCTCCTGTTCCATGAAATACGCCATGCCAGCGGGAAGAGCGGCGAGTTCCTTGCTTTTCTGACGCATTTCGTCGCTCTGTTCCTTTACTTGGTCCTTGAACTTTTGGGCATCCTTAAGAAAGAGCTTGAGGCTCCACTCCTGTTTCCCGCGAATGCGGTCGAAAGCGATCCTGATTGCCGTGCTCTGTCGGTTTAGCGTTTCCGCGAGCCGCTCGTCGGTGTTGAAAATCACGCCGAATTTGACCGGAATTACCGGCGCCGAGCTGTTCGCCGACTTGCCCATCGCCTCCTCCACAACCATTTCATGGGCCAGCGCCTTTTCCCTTATCCAATGGACATCCTCCTGCGCCTTTTTTTGCATTTCTCCAAAATCATCCAGGCTCAGGTCGCTCACAATAGCCTCTACGCCTTCAAAGACGCGGACGAATACCCGGCCCTTGCCGTCCACCGCCGCCGCTTTTATCCCACTCGTCGCGGGATGTATTTCCGACGGCGCTGCGACCGCCTCTCTAAGGCAATAAAGATAAAGACCAGTCGCCACAACTCCTCCTTAGGCTGTTGACCCTTCCCGCTCATATGCCTGGACGTTCAGTTGATCATCCAAAGTTACCAGATAGATATTGCGGTCGCGCACGCGGGTGGGCAGGCCGAGCGATTTTATGAAGGCGCTTTCCTCATAGACCTCAACCTCGACATCCCAGCCAGATTCACCGCGGGCAGCTCTGATCAGCCGTGCCTCGGCGATGTTTAGCTTTTCTCTGACAAATTTGGCTGCCTTCTCGACAGCTTCTTCGATTGTAGCCATGATTCATTCCTCCGCTTTTTTCTCGCAAATCGCTTCCAGACGCTCCAATAAAGATGCTTCCTGGCGCCGGTATTCCTCCTCGCTGATCTGACCCAGCTCCAGCCGCATCTGCAACTCCAGCAGTGTGTCCTTCAGGCGGTTTTCGCCCTGTTCCGTCTTGATCACCTCGTCAATTTTCTTCCCCAGCCATACAATCCCTTTCACCGGCGCCAACAAAATGCTATCGAGTAGAAACATCACAATTCCTCCGTGTTGATGGTCAGGCTGACGAAATTAAACGGCGGCAAAGTGCCTATGTAGCGCAAGGTTATCAGCGCGCCAAATTCTTCATCCAATTCACGAATGGCGCTGTCAAATTCTTCCTCACGAGCGCGCTCCACGAGGAAGGCAGCATTGAGAATCATCATCTCGCCGTATGGTTTTGTGGTTTTGACCTCAATAGCCAGAGGCGTCAATATACCCATGATTCCATCGCGATATTTTTCCCTTTCGCGTTCCAGCGCTTTCTCCACCATGCGGCCGAGCTCCATTCTTTGGAAATATGTTTTATCCGCCGGCATTGAGGTCAGTCGCGCCTTTAACCGCTTTATTTCCTCCTGCTCCGCGATTTGCGCGTAAATCTTTTCGGAATTAAAGATCGCCTTCACGCCCAGTTCTTTGCGTCCCTCCATTTCGCGCAAGAGGCTCGTAAAACGTTCTGTTTCCTTCAGGAGAAGTTTCCGCACTTTTCCCTCGTTTTCGGTCATGGTGGCGAAGCGGACCGGGAGGACGGTATGGGTCTTCATCACTTTCTCTATCGCGCGTTCATGCGCCAGCAGATTGTCGCGCGACATCTTAAACTTCTGCATTGGACAGCGGCTGACCACCGCTGACAGTTCATCGGCGCAAACGCGGTAGACCTCGTCCCCGCGCTCGCCGATGCCGCACTCGCCGAAGCTCTGCGGCTGGCCGGAGCTAGTGATACAATAGATATATAAGCCCTCTTTTGTTTCCGGTTCCATCTCACCGCTCCCATTCCTCAGTGTTGATGACGACATTGACAAAATTGAAAACCGGCAGCGGGCCCGCGTACCTGAAGATCGCCCGCTCCTGGCAACGCTGGCAGACCTGTTCCATGAGGTTGTCGAATTCCTTTTCCCTGCCGCGGTCGACGAGAAAAGCCGCGTTGATGAACATTTCATCCCCGCTGGTCTTGTTTAATTTCAGGTCCACGGCCGTTTTGCGGAAATGGTCGGCTATTTTTTTTGCCTCCTGTTCCTTTTTCCTGAGCAGAGCCTTTTCGACCATCATGCCCACTTTGCGCCGGCCCTGGAGATATTTAATGCTATCCTGTTTTGCTGTTTCCTTTTTCGCTTTTTCAATGGCTGGGTTTTCGCGCACGATTTCGTCGTAAATTGTGGCCATGTTTTTCCACAGGCCTTTCACGCCAAGCTCGATTTTATGCTCCACATAGCGAAGCAGGCTCAGGAACTCCCGATGGCGGCGGTCCAACAAATTTCTTATTCCATCGGCATTGGCCGCGATGGTGCCGAAACGGACCGGCAGAACGCTGTCAAACTCCTGCATGACTCGCTCAATGACTTTTTCATGCGCAATCATATTGTCCCTGCTTATGACCACGCGCGTCAGGGGGTGGTGGCTGACTACCATGCTCAGATCGTCGTAACTGACGGTCAGCACATCGGTCCGGTCAATGCCGATTGCGCGGAAATTTCTTTCTTGCCGCGTGCCGATAATGCAGTAGATGTAATGACCGCCTTTATCCATAATCATTTCAGGTATTCGCTTTGACCAGCAGGGAATTTTGACGGACGTTTTCTTCGCTGAAAACAATTCGGGCCGCCGATCCTGTCTGCTCGCAGGCCTGCACGTATTCCAGCACAATGCGCCGGGCGCGGATCAACTCATCGAAATCGCGTTCCGCCGTGTCGGCCTGCCCACAGTGATCCGGATGCCTGGCTATAGCAGAATGCCGAAAGGCTTTTTCGACATCCTCCGGCGATGCGACACTGTCTAGGCCCATAAGGCGACGCGCCCGATCAACGTCCTGCCACTGAATCCGTTTGAGATCCAAGGTATAGAAGCTGTAGGGGGCCAGGGGACCTACGCAGCGGAACTTGAACATCTCCGTGAACTGAGCGTTAAGTTCATCCAAGGCGTGCTCAAATTGCGGCCGGCGCGCGACTTCTACCAGAAAGGCGCAGTTCGTAACCATCTGGTCATCCATGTTTTCGTGCGCGCGTTGCGCGCAACTTACCGCCGCCAGTTTTTCCGCAATCTGGCGGCTGATTTCCAGACGTTTGCGGTCCAGCGCCTGTTTGACCATGAAGCCCACCTTCATCCGGTCATCAACGCTGATGCCCCCGTGGCCGCCGTCGAGGGCTTCCTTGTATTTCTTGATTTCATCCTCCTCGCCAGATTCCTTGAGAACGGAAGCGAAATCCGCCCATGTTACTACCACATCCATTTCAAATTTGTTGCCGATTTCGCTGAAAAGCCGGCGAATCAAGCGGGATCCTTTTGAGACGATTTCAACGACTTCTGCTTCCGTCACGGCGTATGTTCCAAGGCGAAAGGGTATGACGGCTATGGAGGATTCCATGACCAGTTCGATGACTTTCTGATGTGCGAGAAGCGTTTTAGCCAGATCATCCGTGCGCATTTTGGGCAGATCGAGTGGTTTGGCCGGGCTCACGATTGCGGCGATGTCCTCATGACAGATGGTATTGATGCTATCACCGCCGATTCTCTCCTGTGCCGGTATCTTCTCTTGGAGGTTCAGAGGGCGCTGCGCCGTTGCGGGGATGACGCAATAGACGTACTGACTTAAGGTGGACATGTTGCCTCCTTCTTACCAAGTGCGATCTTTTTTGCGTGAGAACCATCGTTTTCTCGTTTCCCCAGTTCCGACAAAACCTGTTTGAAATGCCTTCTGGCGATCTGCGGCCCCTCTGGGCCCTCGCCCTTTTCCAAAAACTCACGAATGGCCGCCAGTGTTGCCTTGCGGCAATAACTCTCAATATCTGAGCCCACTTTGCCTTCGGTGAGACGCGCAAGCTCGGCCATATCGACATCCTTTGCTAACGGCTTATTGCGGGTGTGAATGCGGAAAATGGCTTCGCGCGTTTTTTCATCCGGCAAGGGCAGTTCAAGGATGAAGTCAAACCGACCACTGCGCAGGAGAGCAGGATCAATAATATCAACCCGGTTGGTAGCCGCCAAGACCACAACGCCCTTCAATTCCTCGATTCCGTCCATCTCAGTTAAGAACTGGCTTACAACTCGTTCGGCAACGTGCGAGTCCGTGCCGGCTGAGCCGCGCCGCGGGAGGAGACTGTCAATTTCATCGAAAAACAGAATAGTCGGCGAGGCCTGTTTGGCGGTTTTAAAGACCTGCCTGATTGCCCGTTCGCTTTCGCCGACAAACCGGGAAATCAGCTCCGGGCCCTTGACGGATATGAAATTCACGCCCGATTGTTTCGCCACGGCCTTTGCCAGGAGGGTTTTACCGGTGCCGGGGACGCCGGTCAGCAAGATGCCTTTGGGCGGCGTTGAATGGGTTTTTAGAAAAATATCCGCGTGTTTCAGCGGCCATTCAACCGCTTCCTTCAGAGTTTGCTTCACTGATTCCAACCCGCCGACGTCGTCCCAGGAAACATCAGGCACTTCCACAAAGACTTCGCGGATAGCCGAAGGTTCAACCTCCTTCATGGCATCCAGCAGATGATCCATGCTAACCTCAAGCTTCATCAGGGTATCATAAGGAATATCGGCCATTTCAAAATCAATGTTCGGTATAATGGTCCGCAGGGCAATCATGGCCGCCTCCCGGACTAATGCCTGCAAATCGGCGCCGACGAAGCCGTGCGTTATCTCGGCCACGCGGTCAAGGTCAACGTCTTTCGCGAAAGGCACGCCGCGGCTGTGAATCTGCAGAATCTCGCGCCGCCCGCACCGGTCGGGGATGGGGATGACGATTTCGCGATCGAAGCGGCCCGGCCGGCGCAGAGCCGGGTCAAGAGTGTTGGGAATATTAGTGGCGCCGATTACAACCACATTCCCGCGCGACTCGAGCCCGTCGAGCAAAGCGAGCAGTTGGGCGACAACGCGGCGTTCAACCTGTTTTTCGCCGCCCATGTCCTCGCGTTTCGGGGCGATAGCGTCTATTTCGTCAATGAAAATGATGGCTGGGGCGTGGGCCTGCGCTTCTTCGAAAACGCTTCTCAGTCGCCCCTCGCTTTCGCCGTAGAATTTGCCCATGATCTCAGGCCCTGAGACATGTGTGAAATACGCTTCGGTTTCATGCGCCACGGCACGAGCGATCAGGGTTTTACCGGTCCCCGGGGGACCATGAAGAAGGACGCCTTTGGGCGCTTCAATACCGAGCCTTTGGAAAACCTGCGGATACCTGAGCGGCAACTCGATCATTTCCCGGACGCGCCGAATTTGGGAGGAAAGTCCGCCGATGTCTTCGTAGGCAATGCCGTTAGATTTCGATTCCCCTTGGGATTGGGCTTCGATCCGAATCGAAGTTGTTGCGGTGATGACAACCACGCCTTCAGGTCTTGTGTCAACCACTGTGAAATCGCAATACCGGGAGCCAAAAAGCGAAGCGCGCACGATATCTCCGGCGGCAACCGGAAGTCCCGCCAACAGCGAACCGAGGTATTGCGTGTCCTTCTCGCGCTGGGCACTCCCGGCCGGGGACATCGGTTTGAGCGTGATCTTGCCGGCTGGACTTGAATCCGTTTTGCGAACGCATACCTTCTCATCAAGGCCGATCTGCGCGTTTTTGCGGCAAAGCCCGTCAATTTGGATGATATGCTTGCCGCGTTCTTCGGCATAACAGGGCATTGCCTTCGCCACTGTCTTGCGTTTGCCTTCAATCTCGACAATTTCGCCCACATCCAGCCCGAGAGCCTTCATCTCGTCCGGATCCATGCGGGCAACGCCCCGACCCACGTCCTTTGTCAGCGCCTCCCTGACTTTCAGGTTGAGAGTAAAACGGTTTTCTTTCATATCTCTGCCCGCGCTTTCCACAGACGGCCGCCCTCATGCTTTCTTGATTCTGATCTCGAGAATGCCGTTTCGGTAGGCGGAGGTCATATTCTCCGTTCTTGCCTTGACGGGTAGCAGGAGTTCCTTGCGATATTTCCGGTCGCCGGTCTGAGCGGCGATCTCCAGAATGTCATCCCTTAAATCGAGTTTTATATCGCCTTCATTGAGTCCGGGCATTTCCGCACAGACGCGGATTTCATCCTTTTCATCAAAGATATCGGTGATCGGAGCCCGTTCCTCCTCGATTTTCGGCCCCTTGGGCGTTTTCTTTACGTTCCCGAATTGTTCAACAACGGGCTGACCGCCAGCCATGGTTTTCACGGAAAAGCCGTAGATCGCCTTCATGCCTTTGCGCAGATGGCCCAGGTCAACTTCGCCCTCTTTCTTCAATTCCCCGCCGGCATCCTCCAATTCCGAGGCCAAATCAATCAGTTTTTCTATCCCTTTGAACAAGCCGCCGATGCCGAAATCAACGTCAAAATCACGAGCCGCTTTCTTATCCTTGTTTTTCTTTTGCATGACGACTCCTTTGCGTTTTTCTTATCAGCCCCGAAGATCCGTGTTTCGACGCGCCCCCACAGCCGGAGATACAAGACCGTGGGGGCGCGGCCTTGTATCTCCGAGAGAAAGTAGAAAGTGATGAAGACCCATATAGATCAGTAATCAATACGCATTATACGCATTTTTTTTACTGCCGACTTCAGAGTCTTGCCCTTTTTCGCACTATCGGTTTCCTGCGCCTGCCTGATTTCCCGCAGAAGGCCGGTCATTCGTTTATTACTCTGCGCGAGCCTTTTCTTAACGAGGCTGACTTTGGCCTGAAACTGAAACAGTTCCTTTTCCAGTCTTTCTTTTTCCCGGGCAAGCACATACAAATCAAGATGAACTGAGCGCTGTTGTCTCGGAATGGAATAAATCCGAGGCTGGCTCAGCCCCCGGACGTCCCGAAGCGAACGGATGTGCGGCGTCTTATTCACTTGACCTCCTGGGCCGAATGCCCCGCCGGCGTTTTGGCTTTTTCTGTCCGCTCTTCATTGCGGCTAGAGCTGATTCCCCGCAAACCGCTTTGGCTGGTGAGCAAGTTGGATTGGCAAGATCATTTTCAATCAGTTTGGCGACATATTCCCTGACGATATTCTGGTTGGTTTTTGACCCGACGCGGCTGGTCTGGCTGGCAAGAATGTCCTGGCTGATCTCCGCAAAAAAGCCGTTGCTGCGGGCGATAGTGAGCACATCGCCTTTCAATGTCTTGGCGATCATAATGGCGCTGCGGATTGTGGGCTCATACTCGCATTTGCCCGAATCGCGCAGTTGGCGCATAATGCGCACAATGGTCTCACAATCGTGTTTCGGGAGTTTTGACTTGGCGTGGACAATGGCAACTTCCGTGTCGTAGTCATAATGGTTGAGATCAATGGTGATCATCCGGTCGCGCAGAGCGTCCTGGCTGCGGTGCACGCCAGCATACTCCTCGGGGTTTGAGGTGAAGATGGCGGTGAAATCCGGATGAACCTTCAAATACGGGTCCGTATCTCCGTCCCCAAGCGGAATATCCATGATGCGGTCCTGCAAGATGGAAAGGAGAATATTATTCGCCTCCGGGCGCGAGCGGGTGTATTCATCATAGACAAGCGTGAACCCGAGCTTGCAGGCCACGGTAAGACGGTTATCCACCCACCGTTTCATCATGTCCTCTTCGACTTTTTTGACGCGCGAAATGAAGTTATCCACCACCTTGCGGAAATGGTAGCCATGCTCGCCGCCGACCAGATCCGAGGTGGTGAACTCCTCATCGCCATGGATCATAACAACCGGCCGTTTTAGGCAGGCGGCCACATGCAGAGCCAGCGTCGTTTTCCCTGTTCCAGCCGGTCCCCGGAAATGCACCGGGTAACCCGCTTTGATATAACTGAGCGCCCGTTTGACAGTCTGCCTTACCTCTGGCGTTTCAACAAAACTGGCCTTCGGCGCCGGCTCAAGCACGGTGCGTATTGCGTCTTCTGATATGTTCATTGACTTCTCCATGGTTGTTTCTTTTGGGCCCAGGCGCGCTCAAAAGAAACGAACAACTCTTATAATCTGCTCCCCTCATTTCTCCTCTTTCTCTGTGTGCTCTGTGGTCTTTGTGAAAGACATTCTTCCGCCTATTTCTTCCTTTTCTTCCGCTTCTGAATCTTGACGACCGCTTCCTTCACCGTCCCGACTTTTTGCACGGCCCGGATGACGGGAAGCGCCGCTTCCTTCACCGTCCCGACTTTTTGCCCGGCCCGGATGACGGGAAGCGCCGCCCGTTTACTGCCGGCTTTGGCAAGCGTGCGGGTCATTTCGCTCCAGATATTGCCCGCTTTGCGGATATCGGTTCGGTAGCCGGTCATCAGGACGCGCGTTGTCGCCGTCAAATCTTCAACGCCCTTGACGATATCCTTGACGAAGCCACGCAGATGACTCCGCGTGGCCGCGCTCATTTCGGCGTGGTCCTTGTGATAATCCGTCAACATCTTGTTGACCGAATCGCGCAGATTATTGGCCTCTTTGCACAGCCGACCTTTGAGTTCCTTGGCCACTATTTCCAGTTCCTTCCGAAACCCTTTTAATTTGGGGCCGGTACTGCTGGCAAGATCGCCGGCATAACGCGCCAATTCGGCGGCCTGTTCCTTGCTCATCGCCTTCCGGTCGGCGGCATTGTTGCTAATCATTTTTCGCGTATCAGCCAGCAGACCACCCAAGGTCTTGACGCGAACATTATGCGAAGCGATGATGTCTTCCGTTACGTTTCTCATTCCATCCGCCAGTGATTGGTTGATTTCGTTAACGCTCATTGTGACCTCCTTATGCTTTCGCTTTTCAAACGCAAACGCTGTTCTTTGTAACCGGCCAGCATTTGAGACACGGCCTCCCGGCGCAGCCCGCTTTGTTCAATACGGCCTTTACTCTGACGTTTTATCCCAGCCAACATCTCCTTGAAATCGCGGATCTGCAATTCCCTTCCTTTCTGCAGGAGCGATTTTATGCCCGTTTGGATCTCCTGCCCTTCTTTTTCCTGTTCGGCCAGTTTGGTTTCCAACTCCTGCCGGGCCTGTTCCTGTTGAGCGACTATTTTCTTAATGCGGGTAAAAGCCCCCTTGATGTTTTCAATATCGCCGCTTTCCATGCAGGCGCGGATCTGGGCAAAATGACCGCACAGTTGTTCAATCATTTCCTGTTGACTGACAAGAAAATTGCGCAGTAAGAGACGAAGTTCCTTTCCCCGGTTGCTTCCGCGTTCGGTACCGGCGGTCATCATGCGGTCAAAATCTGTCTTGCGCAGATTACCGTTCCGGGCAAGCGTTTCGCGCAGTTGAATTCGGCCGGTTTCCTGTTCGCCGTTTGCATCAAGAAGCAAGGCGGCCACGGAACATATCAAGGGCGTAATGCTTTTTACACCGTGTTCGTAGGAGGCCAGCACGTCTTCCATCATCGTTTTTATTGCGGAATCATTAACCATGATCATTTTGCCTGCTGCCATTTACTGAATAGAAGATCTGGAATTTTCTGGCGCCAGATGCTTATCAGGATCAGCCGGCAGAAATCCCCAGATTGTTCCCGCGCCCTATTAAGCGGCGGCGGTGGCGGTCAATCCGATCGCTTCGGCATACTTCAGATATGTCTCAACCGATGCGACAACCACGCGGGCTTCGATAGCCAGAATCTCAATTCCGACCAGCGAAACTCTGACCCAAGCATCAACGACGATGCCCTTATCCAGGATCCGGTCAATAACTTCGACCAAGCTGGATGAGCCGATTGCTTTTTCTACTGCCATAATTTATCACCCCCCTTCTCTTGTAGATTATGTTTTTTGACTGTGAAAGAAAGTACGCGGAAAGGGAGCGCGCAGAAAGGATGCCAGTCCTGAAACAAACGCGCGAAATGGGCGGCAAGGTGATTTTCCACCCACATGGCGGCGGGTGGATCAGTACGTCGAGTTCAAGCGCCCTGAACGAACAATTCGTTCGATGCGCGTGGTAATGTTGGATATTGCCTCCACATGTGTTGGACTCTCTCGACACATGTGCCGACAACGGCGCGACCGGTTATGGCAGGCGGTATTTTTTAAGCTTCGCGTAGATCGTTGCGCGGTCAATCTCGAGCATTCTTGCCGCCTTGGCTTTATTTCCGCCGGCAGAGCGCAAGGCTTTGACCATCTCTTCTTTTTCGATCTTCTCCCGCGCAGCGACAACTTTGCCATTTAGTGAGGGCGGCGGATCAGACGGATGAGCGGCAGAAACCGGCACGACAAACCAGCCCATTTCGCCAATGGCGATTTCATCTGGCGTAATTGTGCCATTTTCCGCGAGAAGCGCCGCCCTTCTTACGACGTTTTTCAGCTCGCGCACATTGCCCGGCCAGGGCGCGTCGAGCAGAAGATTGACGGCGTCGGTTGAAAATTCGTTGATATTCTTTTGCAATTCCCGGTTGGCTTCCTGAAGAAAATGATGCGCCAATGCAGGAATATCATCGCGCCTTTCGCGTAGCGGGGGAATATTTATGACAAACTCGTTTAACCTGTGGAAAAGATCGGCGCGCAACTTTCCGGCTTTGACGGCCTCGTTCAGGTTGATGTTGCTTGCCGTGATGATTCGCACATCCACCGCAATGTCCTTCTTGCCGCCGAGATGCTTCAGCTTCTTTTCCTGGATAATGCGCAGCATTTTCATCTGCACAGCTCCCGAGGTGTTGACAATTTCATCCAGAAAGATGGTTCCTTCATCGGCGTATTCAAACAGGCCTTCGTTTGCATTGGCCGCGCCGGTAAAAGCCCCCCTCTCATGACCGAACAGGATGCTTTCTGTAAGCTGGTCGGGTATTGTGGCACAATCCACGACTACAAGCGGCTTGTCCCACCTGTGGCTGCGCTGATGAATCAGGCTGGCGATCACCTCCTTGCCGACACCGCTTTCGCCCTGAAGGACAACCGTCATTGTGGTCGGCGCCACCAAACGAACTTGTTTCAATACCGTCCGGATGGCCGGGCTATCGCCTATAACCTTGCCCGAGTTGATCTGGTCGTCTGGCGAATCGGCGCGAAAGTTTTTCTGGGGGGGGGGTCCTTGGCCATCAACAAGTCGCGCCCCCATGCGTCCCAACTCGCGGGACAAATTGATGTTTTCGCAGGCGTGTTTGATAACGGCCAACAATTCCTCGTTCTCGACAGGTTTGGTCAAAAAATCAAACGCTCCCAGTTTCATGGCTTTCACGGCGTCCTTTATCTCGCAATGACCGGTGAGCATGATCACATTGCTACCCGTGGATATTTTCTTGATTTGTTCCAAAACGGCGAGACCGTCCATTCCGGGAAGTTTCAAATCAAGGAGGACAACATCAGGGGACTTTCCCGCGGTTTCCTTTAGGGCGACCCCGCCATCGGCAGCAACGACGGTTTCATATCCCGCTTCGCTGATAATGCGCGAATGCAGATCGAGTAATACCCTGTCGCCATCAACAATAAGAACGGAGTTCATCAGATGGCCTTTTCGTGTATTGTGGTCTATCTGCTCGACTGGACCACACACAACTTAAGCCTGATCCCGTCGCCGCCCGTGGAACCTTGGACTCGAACGTTTGCGCTGGGCAAACTTCGCAACCTTTCAGTCACATCAAAATCGCAATGGCCAGAATCCGTCTTATCGCCCCACCTCCGTTGTTTCAGTAAACGGAATCCCTTCATCCCTTAGTTTTTTGCGCACAGCCTCGCGGAGAAATAGGCTTTTATCGCGCTCTGGGTCGCGGCTTATCCACTCCTCTACTCCTTCTAAAAGTCCCTTCCTAACATAACCGCCCAACAGTTGGCCGGAGGATGCCGAGACGGCTGAAGAATCAGGTTACTGGACACACCGGCTTTGCAAGTTTACACGCGGCCCTCACAGGCTAATTGCACATGCAACGCCAACAGGTATAGCCTAGAGCCCACCCAACCGCCTGCGCGTCCATGCCACGCAACTGTGAGCAAAACCGCCGGCCCGGTAAATAACGGCCAGAGCCTGACCGATTCAACTGGTCGAACTGGAAACCGTAATAGATTGTGAGACGAAATCGCTGTTGGGAAAAGTTGTGAAGGAATTGGAGATTGCGGTAATAAAGGCGTGAACCATCCATCTCTCTCCGGCATAACATAAACGACGAATACTCTCATCCATTGTCCCCTCCCTCTCTGTTTTCCCGACGGCGTGCGCTACCACCTATAACAGCCTTTTTCCAGCCATTTCACAACTAATACAAACGCAGTATATCCAATTAATGCGGCTAGTCAAGATAGAATTTCATTTCCTTTCTAATAATTGGCAACACCCATACGGCGAGTCACCTTTAGATACGCAGCGCGGTTCGAAGAGGGTTTCATCAGGGGTGCGGTTGATACGCGGTTGTTAACCGGAGAGGGTGTGTTAAACGGAGAATTTGAGAGTTTTGGCTCGTTTCTTTGGGGTAGGGCAAGACCGATGAATACTCTCTTCGGAACGGAGAAAATGCCCGTAGCATCTGGAAACGTTAAACGCTTTGCCACAACGCGATATAGAAAAACGCCGAGGGCTCTCACTCTCGGCGTTTTCTGTTAACCAATCGGGGACGCGAGTTCCCCGTTTTTTGTCTGGCTCCCCATTTCGGACGCAAATCAAACTCAAGTGTAAATCATCTACGCGACCTGAACGCGATGTGTCAGAATCCATCCTCCGTAGCGAGTATCTATTTATGTTTTCTTTGACGTGCCTTCTTTGGTTTCTTTGGATGCTCCAATCGTTTAGGCCAATCTGCATGTAAAAGATGACAAAGTAGACTGTCGAGTACTGTGGAACCATGCTCTAAAGGCGTCACCTGACCATGCATTCGCCTCGGAGACACTGCTGAACGGTACCCTAGATGATGCCGTGCCTTCTGCACAATGGCAAGAGACAATAGTGATTCACGGTTGCCCTCCTTTGCCGAATGGCGCACTTGACTCCAATCCAAGGCGGTGAGCGTCTTGAAAATCTTCTTCACGTTTGCGGAACGTCCTCTTTGCAAACAGATGGCTCCCAGCCAGACAGCGCTCATCTGCAATCCAATGAGTGGTAGTTGGCTGCATTTTGGAAGCCATTCAGCCGCAAGCATTGCTGCGCCTAGGTTAACCGTCTCTTTCAATGCCGCTTGTAACTCCATCTTGCGGAGCAGCAGGTTTATTGCTTCTTCGAAGCGTGACAGGTCCGCCAAAATGCGAGCTCTCAAGTCAAGAGATAGAGGGGTCTCCTTGCCCGCTAGTGTCACAGTTTCATCTGCCGATGCCAATGCATCCCCAGCTTTCCCTTGTCGCCACAGAAACCATGCCCGGTGAAAAGAAACGGCCGGGTCTGTGGGCTCGATTTTGGCCCGCGCATCTATCAGACTTAAACCATCTGCAAATCGCTTAAGCTCAATACACAAGTTGGCCTTGAGCAACCATAGGGGTGTACTGACCAGATAATCATCGCCCAAAGCATTGAAGACTCTTAACGCAGCGTGTCGCTTTGCCTGCGCGATCAGTGTGTTCACCTCTCCACTCACAGCTCTGATGTAAAACTCTTCGAGCATTCCACTCTTGTGTGCTCTCTCTAGGTTGTTGCGTGCAGAACGATAGCAGGTCAATGCCTGACTATAGCGTTTGCCCCTAAGCAGGCAATCCGCCATGTTGAGTAATGGCGTGACTAGTATTGCACCCGTCGCTCCCATACTCCGAACCAGCGCGATGCACTCCTTATCGCGCCCTTCAAGGTTCAAAAGGAGCGCCTTCCACGATTTTAACTCGACGTCATCAGGGAAATCTCCGCAGGCCTTCTCCGCTAGCTCAAGGGCTTCGCTTGAACGACCGAGACCTTGAAGGCTACGTAACACAGCCATCACTGTTAGCGGAGCTTTGTGAAGCCCGAGTGCCAGTATGCCAGCGCTCAGCGCATCCTCAAAGCGTCCGAGGCTGTTTAGGCTCTCTGCCCTGACGTGCTGCGCAATCCAGAGAGAAGAGGCGTCATGGGGGGCTTGTTGCAGAGCATCGTCAGCAATTGCAAGAGTCTCTTCGGGAGGCGCATCGACCAGAAGGAGGATACGCCCTGCATATGCTAGGGCAGCCGATGGGGGGGCTGGTGCTGTGGACTTAACAACTTGTCTCGCCAGTGTAATGGCATTCTGCTTATCGCCGGCAAACACTTCTGCCATAGCTAAATCGCATGTTAACATTGGCCGATCTATGGCAAGTGCGTGACCAGAACGCAGCCACTCTAATTGTTTCCTATCATCATGCGTTAAGAACGCGGCGAAGTGTAACTCGGCAGGTTGCTCAGGAACATGCCCCGTGTTGACCCCTAGTCGATTCTCAAGCACGGAACGCAAGCCAAGGTCATCTGCCACTCCAACAAGCTCTTTGATGGTTGCGTACGTAGGTACTTGTGGATCAGGACATGTCCTGATTGCAGCAAGGAAATGGTCTGCCGCTATTGCAAGATCTTTCTTTGCCACAGATGCAAAACTGATATATAAGGAGACAATCCAATCCTGAAATCCGCCGTAGAACAGAGCAGAAGGCGACAAGGCATCGTATTCACTTCCCATTTTAGTTAGCAGTTCAGCACGTTTCTGAGCCGCGATCAGGTTCATTGGATTCAGTCGAAGCACTTCAGTATATGCCTGTAATGCTTCATCCTTACATCCGTGACTTTCAGCGCGTACTGCTAGATTCAAAAGAACGGTCTCATTCGGTTCTTGAACCTTCCTCATCTGCCGGAGAAAAGCCAACAACTCTGAATCTCGATTCTCTGTGGCCAAAAACTGCATACATGCAATAGCAAGTGTTTGAGGTAGCGCTGATAAACTCCAGCCGGAGTGTTGCGCTTTCCACCAGTAAGTGAGAACCTTGTCGTAGCGCCCCATTTTGGCAAACAGTTGGATCAGCCCAGCGCACAGATTTTCATTGTCGTCCACGAATCCTTCTGCTTCTTTCGCTGCATGTATTGCATCTTTCCTTTTACCATTGGCTAACAAGCACTCCGCCTCTAATAGTTGGAAACGCCCATTGTTATCTGAATGCGATTTCAGTTTCCTGCACAACTTTAGCGTTTCCTTATATCTGCCCAGAGATTTAAGCGTAAAGCCATATAGGAGTTGAGTGCCTAGTGCCGTATCGCCGTTAGCAGCCGCCAACTCGAACGCTCGTGCCGCGTCTTCATATCTTGAGAGTGCATATAATGATTTTCCAAGGCGATACCACGCCTTCCCATTCCGTGGATTGAGAGAAACGACTTTCCGCAGAACATCCACAGCATCCTGATGATGCTCAACTTCACTCAATATAAATCCGAGCCGGTTCAGGATTTCTTCATTGTCAGGTGAAAGAGAAATTGCCTTCCGGAGAGTCTTGATGGCATCCTCGGTATGTTCAAGCAACATATAAAGATCGGCCAACTCTACCCACTCTTCGGCGGAGGTTCCATTAATGGTTACTACTTGTTCCTGTACCACAATGGCTTCATTCACTTTTCCTGCTTTACGAAGTGCGTATGCTCGTGCCGCTAGGATGCGTTCCTGCGGCATTCCTTCTTGTTCTACCCGTTTGAACCAGTCGTCAGCAGCCACGTCATCACCAATGCGCAAACACACCATGCCTAACGCGAGGAAGAGGTTTGGCCTGTACCAACCCGATAGCATTTCAATATTCTCTACGGCCTTTTGCAGAATGCGATGTGCTTCCTGCAACTCACCTTTTCGTTCCAAAGTAATTCCTCTCACCACTAGGAGGTCAGGCCAAAACTTGAACAGTTCGACGCCAGTTTCGGCCACTTCATATGCTTTATCATGGTGGCCAGCTAGTATATGAAGCCATGCAGCCAGAGCGTAAATACTAGGATTATTCGGCCGAGCTGCAAGTGCCTTTTCCACCAGCAAAAGGGTATTCTCGTCTACTGCCGGGCGATTGGATTGACTCTCGATGTCCGCCTTCACGAAGAGAAGAAGCCCGTCTTCTGGAAAGAATGTAAGTCCCATGTCCACTGTCTTCAAAGACTGCTTTTTCTTGCCGGCCAACCATTGCACTTGTGCCAGAACCGCGTACGGCTCTGGTTCATTGGGATGCGATGAGGCGAACTGCTTAGCACAAATGAGAGCACGTTTGGTGTCCTTCAGGTCAGCGTATGCTTGAGCGAGAAAGCCCATATCGTTCGCATCGCGAGACCAATTGCTTCCCAATGCTTGCAGCACACCCATGGCTTTTTCTGTCTGATTTGCTCGCCGATAAACATGGTATAGTATGCGTGAGGGATCTAATTCAGCAGGCGAGAGGGACACGGCATGGTGCAAGTCTTGAAGACCCTCATCTGTTTTCTTTATCTTTACCAGTGCAACGCCTCGGTTGCATAACGCCCTTACATCATTCGGAGCAACTCTCAATATGGCGTCGTTAAACTCAACACTTTTCTCAGCCAGCTCCATATTCCAGAACATTTGGCCTAAGTGGTGAAGGACAGTCACGCGATCAGAGCGGATACACGGAAGACCGTCTTTGATGACCATCTCTGAGAATCGCTCTAGAAACGGCGACGGTATACCTTCTTCATGTAATCCGACGGTAGGAGGGAATATCTGTAAATCGTGACTGTGAAGAGTATCTCCTTCTCGCTGTATCCAACCTGCAGATTCCAGTCTTTCGAGCGCATAATCCAGAGATGACTCCGATGCTCCGCCAACCTGAGTGGCAATTTCCCAAACAGATGCAACATCGGGTTTTGGTCTCCCGCACCACCGCAAGACAGAAAGTGACCTGAGCAGAATAGCATATTCAGGAATACCCTCTTTCTGGAGTTCCTCGAACAAGTACCGCCAAGCCTTATCACGCACCTTAAGCATCACGGGATGAAACCCGTGTTCGCTCTTAAGGCTTTTGCCACGATACGGCCACAACGACGCAACGGCGCAAGCCGGGGTGTTCTCCCAACCAATGATTTCCCTTACGAAAGCATCTCGCATACCCTCTTCCGCGTCTATCTTCAAATGATCACATGCGGTCTTGACCACCTCGCAAATGAAGTTTTGCGGCGGGTTATCCAGATTGATCTCATCAAAGCGCCAAGACTCCCAGTGTCTATGGGGCACATCGCGTTCGATCTCCAGTCTCTTGGAACTCCAATGTGTTATTAACACCGTTACGGGCAATTCGCGGCGTTTCGGCTGACTTAGCAAAATATCCAAGACTTCGGTAAAGTGCTGCAATTTGCCAATCTGGTCGTGCAGGTTGTCAACAACAATTACCAATGGGCGGCAAGCGCTGTGACGCAATTGACGAAGGTGGTCGGCAACCTCAGTAAGTTCCAGCGACTTCAAGATCACCACTTCAGCATCCTCGAAGGCCGCAAGAAGTTGATAAAGGAAGAACGATTTTCCGCATCCGGGCACTCCCACTATGCGTAGCCGCTTGCCACTTGGATTGCCGACCTTTTTGTGAAGCGGGTGGCGGACGCCTTCTAATGGCACTGAATTTGCCAAAGGGTCCTTTAGTCCAAGCGCATCCCTTAGTGCGGAGCGATCTCCACTGTGCCAACAGGAAACATACGAAGACCAGCCGAAGTACTTTGTAAGCAGGAACGGCTGCTGTAATAGGCGATATTCGAGTTGGTCGCGTCCTTCGATCTCAACTCTCACGCCGTGCAATGCATCTTCGATCTTCTTCTTGTCTCGCGGTCTGAAATTATGGTTTGCCCACAAGACCACGCTCTTGGGTTTGCCCGACAACAACGCAACTTTGTTCTTAGGTTTGAGTAATTCTCTGGTTATGGTCTTACTAGCGTCTGCGGATGACTTGCGAGGATCGGATGTCTTGAATGAGAAAAAGATAGGCGGCTTCAGCCTTCCAAATTTATAATCCTTTATAATCCCATCCTTCTGGAAGTCAGATTGGTGTGGCATGCTTTCAGGGCAGTAGGCTGTTTGATGCTCTGGTGGTAGGCTCAGGCGAATCAAGTCGCCGCAAAGTTTCTCAAATTGCCTTTCGTCAACTCTTGTCCAGTCAATTTCCACAGATATTCTCCAAGTTAATGCGAGAATCAAGTCATGCTAATCTTATGGGCTCGGTCGATCCAGATTCCGCCCTGCGTGATTTTGCGTAATCGCATATAGAACTAAGCGGACAGATGATACAGCGCGGCTTCTTGATAAGACATATTATCGCTGCAAGATCGAGAATGGCCCAATTTAGATCGGCGGGCGATTTGCAGCGTATGATGGTAGCAGCGAGTTGCTGTAAATAGGGATCATATCTTATGTCCGCCAGTTTTCTAGGTCCAAATACCCTCTCCAATACTCTGGCCATGTTGACGTCAAGCAAAGGCTGGGGCTCGCTGTGGCAAAATAGCAACACGGCATTCGCAATATACTGTCCGACGCCAGATAGTGTCTCAATTTCTTCGCGGTTTCTAGGAAACCGTCCGTTCCTCCTTACCATCTCACGCGCCAACGCCTTGATTGAAGTAGCCCTACGTCGCCAAAGCCCTATCGGCTGGAGATGTTGTTTGAGTTGTGTGCTGCTCGCTGATGCCAGATTCCTCCACGACGAGAATTTGCCAACGAACTTCGGAAAGAAAGAGGCTACAGTTTCCGCACGAGTTCTTTGTAATAGCACTTCCGCAATAATCATCTGGTATTTGTTGCCCGTGACATTCCTCCACGGGAAGTTGCGACCATGCGTATTATACCAACGCAGCAATTCCCACCTAAAAAGCCGTATTCTTCGCGGCATAGGAAGTTGATAATCCTGCTGATGTGCCCTTGTCACACGTCGGTTCCCAGAACGGTCATCTGTCTACCCCATAAAATCATGGGGCTCGTTTCAACAATAGCACCTTTCCGTCTTTCTCTTCGACTAGTCCCAGACGTTCTAGTTGTTGAACAAGATTTCCTATCGGTAACTTAGACGTGTCAATTCCTTCAGTATGCGAGAGTTCTTCTCGCGTGGCACTTCCAAGTTGTTGCAGTTGGGTCCACACAAGGCAAAGTGGATAGTTCATTGTCCGCAAGAGGGTGTGGGGACAATGCCGGTTATCCACAAACGCTTGAAAGCGCTCGAGGTTGGCAACGTCGCCCTCTCGCCCCTCACAACCGAGCAACTGCACGATAGTCCTTACCCTCTCCATGTCGCGGCCGTTCCCATGCACTACCTTGGTGGCCATAGAGGCCGAGATTTCAGCAGGGAAGTCGGACGGGTACTGGGAAGAAAGGATTGTGCCAACGCCATATGCCCGGCATTCCCGAACAAGGCGCAAGATGTAGTCCGAGGCGAGAACGCGATGCCCCTCGTCGAACACAAGGAACTGCCTGATAGCACCGGAGTGGGCCTGAGTATTATAGTACGCATGTGCAGACAACACGACAAGCTGGGCAATCGCATTCTTGATCTCGTCGCTGGGGATTTGGCTCAGATCGAGCACAGACGCGCGGTTGACAAGGGCATGGAAAGACTGATTTCGGAACTCCTCTCGAAACAGATCCAGCGTAAATAGTGGGTCGAGGCGGTTGTAGGCCGATGGATTGTCATGTTGTAGAGAGCGCCCCACATGCGAGAAGTCGGGAAAGTGAAGGTCACCTGTGTAGGGCGTCGAACCTGTCGCCGTAATGCCTGCGGCGGTAAAGGCTGCGACGATAGCATTCTTGACCGCAGCCTGTTGCTGAGCGCCGAGGCCATAGGTTCGCTTGAGAACTGACGAGACCCCCGCAATGTACTGCGCACACTGGATAAAATGCTCGCCGCTCACAGGGTGCCGAATGGGATAGGGGATCAGCGGGTTATATGGCAAGCCGTTGAAAACCACGAATACTCTTTCCAGACCAGCTTTTTCGCAAAACGTTCCATCGCTGGCGAAATCGTTTTTCAAATCCAAGACGAGAACATTTTTCCCCTGCCTGCGAAGCTCGCAGATCAAATACTTGAGTAACTGGGTCTTGCCCGTACCAGGGGAACCGGTCACCATCAGGTTCATGTTGTCGAGAGGGTCGACGGGAGATTGCGGGTCAAAGTACACCATTCGTCTCGCCTCATCAACGCCGATGAACACTCCTTCAAGGGCTGCGCCTCTGTCCTGCATGGCATGTTCCGGCATAGCCAGTGGCTCTTCAACTGCAGTGGTTTCCATCGCGACTAGGGGTGCCTCTTCCTCGGACGGTGTCAAGGCCGTGGGAGACTTATCGCCTTCCGCGCCTAGTGACACGGGCGACGGGCTTGGCGGGGAGTAAGGCTGTGACGAGGAATCGCCAGAAATGTCAAACAACGTGCAGAGCGCTTGCCTAATGTCTTGAATTTGCTGTGTATCGGCTAGACCTGGCCAGTGACCCTTTGTTAGGCGTGCCCATAGCCCCTCCTGCAAAATCACGTGCTCAGCAACACCAGGCAGACTGCCCTCAGTCGACACAAGCACTGCTTTGTGCGTGGCATCAACGTATTCGTAGCCTCCAGCCAGAATTGCCTGATAAACGTCTCTCTCCGTATCCACCCATTGTTCGATTTCGTCTGGCTTGCTAGGGCTTGTAATGCGAAGCCCGAACCTGAGGAATTCGAGTAGTGCTAGTCGCTCAGGTATTGCACCGTTCCGCAGGCTCATCAGGACAAGGTTCTTGAACTCTTGAACCGTTGCCAGCCCTTGTGCCAACGCGGCATGTGCCCGCCCGATACCAAGCGTTCCCGAAACAAACTTGGACTCTACACCGCAAGCCGAGATTCTTAGTTTACTAGAATCGTGGTCTGGCAAGACAAGCTGCACCGCAAGTAAGTCTGCCCTCTTCCCGTCAAACGACGAACCACTCTTCCCAAAGAATGACGAAAAGGAATCCACCGGCACAAGGAAACCGGCAATTCCTGAACCGCATGAAAGAGGAGTGCGTCCTTCAATTGTCTTTCCAACCAGAAGTCGAACTGCTCCAACTAGGCCAATAATACCCAGAGCATGTCGCCCCGATTTCAATGCTTCGCCACCAATGGCGATGCCTATTCTGCCAAGTTCAACGACAAATCCCTCAGCAATGTCTTTCTTGTCAAAGAAGCCGTTGACGGCTACCTGAAAGCCTTGCGGGATCGTGGAGAGGACGAAGAAAGAGTTCGCTTGGCCAGCTACGTCCAATTTATAGTCCCACAAAGCCCGTTCCTGAAGATCCCTGTCTGCACCGTCACGAACGTATTTCACAAGGATAGCGGGGTCGATTGACTGGCCAGGAATAACGACCCATGGTGCGCCGAGACATTGCGGCAAGTCAACTGACGATACCGTAGCAACCGGGGCACCAAGGATTTCCCGCACCTGTCCGATTGCCTCCACGAATGCGCCACCGATTCCTCCGGTTGACTTCGCAGGGGCGTCAGATTCATAAGTGATGCTCTTGGGGACAAACTTTTGTCCCTCGGTGAGCCATCTCAATGGTTCGCTGAAGACGGCTTGGCGGCCCACTCCTCGAGGCAACTTGCGACTCTCTGTTCCGGCCCTGAAGGATTCTTCGCTCATGGGTGGCAACATGTAAATATCAGGACAGGCTTCCCGAACGCATTCCGCGTCATCCTCAAACCGATAAATGCTGAGCGGCGGGTCCGACCATCTGGCGTCCACTTCCTTATCGAGAGATTCTTCAAGATACAGCCGAACTCCACCGGGTAATTGTTTCCCTTGACTAGTTGGCCCTTCCTCGGCGTGAATGTAGGTGTCAACATTCCTCACGACCTCGCTGCCGGAGTAGCCACGGCGTACGCGCACGCCTACGGAACGGCGTGACGGGAAAGCCCGTAGGTAGTTTGTGAGAGTGGTTACGGCGAGGTCTTCATTTCCACCCGCGCCTGTTCCCGTCGCCAAGCCTAAGTTGCGCCAGAGCACCCCTGATATTCCTGACAAGCCCGCCACTTCTTCCTGAGATGCCAACGCAGGGCAACTTGTCTTGAACGCGATGTGCCAGCCCGGATCTGATGTTATTGCTACAAAGGCAGGCTCAAGCAGCCTGTCGTCGGCAGACAGGCCAAGAACCCACCGGAAGCCTTGGACTCGGCCAATCAGCGCAGCGAGGTGTCTGAACGCCTTCCCGTCAGCCTCGTGGAGTAGCCGATGCGCCCGGGAAAACAGGGCAGATTGCACCATGAATCGCTTAGCCAAAACAAGTGGGTGCCATGGCCCCACAAGGAAGAAGGCATTGCGCAAGCGCGAATTATCCCAATGCACTACGCAGTCGAGGTGCGCCAGTACGAGGAGCTGGCCCCATTCAAGGTATTTCTGGTTCGCCTGCAAGTATCTTAAGACGTTGTAGTATGCCTCGATGTACTTGGCAAGTAAGGACTCCATTTGTGATGAACGTTCATGAACAAATATGGGATGACTAGCATAGGTTGGGTGCTCGGTGCCTGTCCCTCTTGCATCCAGCCTTGACTCGACTTCCTGTATGGCTACCTCTCTCGTAGCAGAATAAATCCTCAGAAGCGCCAATGCATCTGATGGAAGCGAAAGTGATCTGAGTGCTTCGACTTCAACAGTGCCCGCATAGTTGATGAAGTCAAGAGAACCTGACATGTGTTGGTCCGTGCCAAGCAGGTCAGCCAGAAGTGGTCGCCAACCCGTTTGGGTTGTTACAATCTTGGCAAGAGCCGTCCTCCGGCGCGCCGCATCATCTATTCGGCCCAGAGCCGGGTAAGGTTCGCGGATTTTGCCCTCGAACAGATCAACAAGGTGACCCAATCGTCTCTCCCTAACGCCGGAGACCAAGATCCGCAGCTCGTCCTCAATGGTGAACTCGCCCTTCTCTATGTCGCCCGCCTCCAGGCAAATAACAGCAATCAGGCTCCCAAACCTGCATGTCAGAGTATTTTGGCCGGTAGGCTCGGCAGTAACATCCATGCGTTGAGCCGACCGCCATATACCGGTCATTTCAGTTTCAATGAGGTTGATGTTTTCGCCATCCTCGTTACATACGGTAACGGCATCCTCGCCGTAACTAAACAAGAATAGGTGGACAGAATCATCTACGTTTATCTTCTTATCCGGCGTTTCATCCTCGTTGGAGGCAGTGGCGTCGACAACTTCAAAGCCCGGCTCCACGATTGCGAAGGCAGGCCTATCCTCCCCGCATAGATGCAAATCAAGTCTTGCATCGGCCGGAACATCGTTGCCGGAGACAAGAACAATTCGTAGTGGTATCTTCCGAGAGTAGCGACTCGTGCTACTTGCGGCGTCAAACCGAAGATGAACCTGACCCTCGTTCTTAGCCAGCATCTGCTCGACGACCGTTCGCTGCCGGTTGAGAACTCGTACAGCCCAGACCCCTAAGGCAAACTGGTCAGCAAGTATTCGATAGGTAACGTCAAGATCAATTTGCTCGCCGACAAATGTGGCGAGCTTTTTGCCGTTACCGGCAACACGCCCACGCTGGCAACGCACGTCATAGGACACTTCTGGCCTTTCGTGGTCTCTAACTCCAAAGAGGTCGTTTAAGCGCTCTGCGTGCAAACAACTCCAATCTCTGGAGCCGTCGTGGTTACGCCCCCAACACCCGTAGAATGCCAGAAGACCAAGGTCGAGGGTTGAACTTCTTCCCATCCCATCCAGAAAACGGTCCAGTGATTGCCTGACTGCACCGCGTTCATCTTCGGAAACAACCTCAAGAACCATTTCCCGAGCCTGCTCTCGGGCGTTTTCGTCTTTCTGGCAGTGGTCCACGATCCTTTGGCACAGGCGAGCTGAATTGCGGATCATTCTCGACGCAGCGGGTACAGACCCTGATGGGCACGGAATACCCGCGTGATACAGTAGCTTCTGCCTTACGTCTGCAATCTCAGGATACGAGGCGGGGTTGAAAGTACCGAGGATGTCTTCAAGAAGAATCTGAGCGCGCCGGGAGGAGGAACTGGTGTATTCGAGCAAGCCATCTAGTACAAGCTCGCGCAGCCATTCCTGTTCAGCGGGATCGCCGGACCATCCTTTGACGAGCGCATCTAGCACCGGCCCATCGAAACGAAAAGGCTCGCTGCCATTGTCTATCCAAGGCCATTCCTCGGAAAATGCAAGCGACCGAATGGCTCCGCCCGAACCACGAATCGAATCCTGTATGTGCGCCAGCTGTCCTGGAGTAACAACGGCAACAAATGAGCCAATGCGCTTGCTAGTCAGCCCAGCCGCCCTTATAAGCCGGTCCAGTTCATCGGGTTGTTCGTCCTCGCCAATGACAAGGTACGAGCCAACCTTTTGCTGAAGAAGGTATTCGTGTATTTGTCGCGCCATCTCCGGCGTCGGGCCGGGGACAAGTAAGCGGCAATCCCTGTTCCCGCTCGTCGCCGAACGAACATATGTCTCGATCAGTTCTCCGAGGACGCGTGATGTTCTGAGTATGTCCATGTTCTTTTCCACAGCAAGGTCAGTAAGGACAGGCAACGGCCACACTGCTGCCGGCATCTGGACTGCCCGTCAGCAACCCCATCGTCTGTAACTTTTTCATTAGAAGGGGCCGCGCGTCCGCAGCGGTCGAGAAATCAATACCATACTGGCCGAAGTGGTCCTCCACGTCCTGCAGTACAAGTTTGCCCGCGCCGCCGTGTGGTTGGTCAGAGCATTTACGCTGCGCTGCAAGATAAGTCACAGTTTTCAGAAGCAGTTGACCCGGGAAAACTCTAAAAGCACGTTTCGGTCCCCAGCCTTCAGAAACGAAAAGGTACCCGCCAGACTCGTCTCCTATTTCTGCTCGATAGAGCACTCGGAGGAATTCGTTAATATTCTTGCCTTGACCTGCACCGCGCGGGTCACGCCAACCTGAGAATTGCTCCCCCTCACGCGTGAGGAAGGTTTGAACACTTAGATCCGCTGCCACATGTTTAAAGCGCTCCAGATTGCAGATTTTGTTTGATGAGTCTTTTGCCAACGCCAAAAGTTGGTCAACGCTCAGTACATCTCTTCCTCCTGAGCCGAGGCAAAGCGTTCGTCCCGCGAAGGCATCTCCGGCAACTTGTTCAAGGCAATAGAGAAGAATATTTAACTCGACACGACATTTCATGTAGCGGTCGATGTGTTCGTATATCTCGCGCGTTGGTGTTAGGGTAGGGTGTAGTAATCCATAGTTCCGTCGGGCCACGCTACACCTAATCGTCTGCGCATCTGTTGGGTTCTTATAGTCAATAGCACCGAGGAGCCATCGATGGATCAGCCTCGTTATCTGCATGTGTGCGAGCAGCCACATTGGGAGGGCAAAACGCAGGAACGTCATTAGCAGATGGAGCCACTGCATTCTGGGTAGATTGGCCTCAAGATTACACACGGCAATCAGATCCAGTGTAATACGACTTGCAAGCTCGTCGTAATCCACTTTCATTACGGATGTGGAAAAGCCCGTTTTCTCTTTGAGCTTGCGTATGGGTAGGTCACGGTCTAGTTGAAAACTATCCGGCCCGAGAGTCGCGGCCAGTATTTCCTTTCCGTTTAGGCGTCGATCAAAACAGGAATGGTTGCCGAGAAGTGCTCGCCAGATTTTTCCCAAGACCTCCTGCTGATTCTGCGTTCCATTTGCAGCGTCTGGTCCCTTGCACCACAGGTATTGTGCAATAGGACCTGAAAGAAGAAAGTTGTTTATCACCCTTTCGCTCTTCTTACGAAGCCAAGCGAATCTAGCGAGGTGTGGATATGCCGGGGCAAAGAATGGTTGAACTGGAGATTGCCTTGTTTGTTTTCGACGCCCTCGAAGGGCATGAAGAACAGCCCGCTCTCTGGTGGAATAACGGTGCCGTCGTTCTTCATCAAGTTCCTCTGCATTCAACTCGTGAGATTCTGCGGAATCCCCCCCATGGGACTCAAAGAAGACTTCGCGCATGAACTCCAAAACCAGAGTCTCGGGGGCATATCTTGCACCGGCAGTGGGCACAAATGCAAAACTCTGTCGCGTCGATGTTCGGATCAACGGATGAACCTTAGGCTCATTTACGGTCTTCGGGTACAGCGTTGCGCTCATGGGTGACATCCACATCTCCATCGAGTCTGACAATCCTGAATTGCTCGCCGGTGCCCGTGTCGACCACTAACTCGACATTGTTGTTCTCAAAGGCGTACTTACTTTTCGCAGCCGCACGGACACGAGCATCTGTTACACCAACGAGTAGTTCCTGCGGGAAGCAGCGGGTGTCAAGCCTCCCCGCCGCCCGGCGGGTTAACCAGAGATACATGGGGGCAGCAAATACCACCTGTTCTCCCCCAGTGAACTCTATCGCGAGCGAAATGCTCCCCCCCGATGCCTCGCTGCCAACCGTCTTCGGTTTCAATTTGTCGCGGACCCATTGGCCGATCAGGGTGACGGCCTCGCTCAGTTGGATCGTACTGTCGGCCTGGTTTCCCGCATCGGCGTTTAAGAGGTTTTCCAGCCGGGCATCAAGCTGCTTGATGACTCGCTTATCCTCGATGGAAGAACGTTGCTCGGGTGCCTTGGCCATCAGGCGAAGAAGGCTCGCGAACACGTCCAGATCCTCTGCCCATGCCGAGCAGCCTTCCAGCAATGCGCCGAGGTGCAGTAGAAAGTTGCTGCTCCATCGCCTAAGTGCCCAGTGTGCCTCAGAGACAGAGTAGTCGGCAGCCAACTCCAGACTTTCCTCCAGCCCCCTCCAGACAGAAAGGCATGCTTGCTCTATCTCGCTGAAACAGGGATTGGCATCCGTGGGCACAGCATCAAAACCCGAGTCCCAGCGGTCGTAGAATGCGGCCGGTAGTGCTTCCCGGCAAGGGTCAAGGCCAGCGATGATACCGTTTTCCCCGAGAAGCCGCGTGACTCCAACATCGGTGGAAGGATGGTGGGCCTCAACGACATGCCTGATTGCCGCACGCGTTCGAGGGTTGCCTTCGCCCATAGCTTCCAGAAGACCGCGAAACGCGTCCACTTGCTGCTTTTGTAGGTCCTCGACCGCTTCCATCCCATAGGGGGAATACGATGCAAACAAACTCATGTAAATGCGTCGGGTTGCCAAGGAGAAGATGTCGTCGCTCGTGGCTTTGGCTCGAACCCAGTCACATGGATGCATGCCGTCATAGTCCTTTGGGCAGCCCGCGAGGATCAGTGAGATAATAGCCAATGCCTCCCTGAAAACAATGACCTGACCTGATAGCACTTCGGCCCTAATCAGCAACTGCAGAACCTGCTCCCGTGCCCTCTCGTCGGCAAGCCAGTCCCGATTGCATTTGAAGGGGCACATGCCATGCACAGCACAAGACGTACAATGTTCCCAATACGTGTCACTCGTTGCCTTTTTAACGAGGAGCGCAAATGTCTCTCTCCCAAGAAGTAGGCTGCGATTGTCGAGTTGGCTATACCCAATCTTGACTCTCTTGAAGACAGTCTTTTTAGTATCAAACTCGCGGGGGCCAGCTATTTCTGCCGACAGGAATGCGTTGGACGACACGACCGCCGCAATGACTTTGAACCATGGCGTGGAGTTCACTTCCCGCTGCATGTGGTTGTCCCTGTGCGCCTTCTCCAGAACGCCCCGGTTAGTGCAGACCACGAGCGATATGCCCTTTTCCCAGGCTTGTTTGAGCGTCTTTAAGAGTTCCGCGGCGGGGTCAACGTCCGGAGAGAATGGATTCCGGACGACAGATGCGTCTTGCACAATCTGCGCAGACGCGAACCTGTTGTTTCCTTCATATACGTTGATGGCGTAGGGAATCGTGGTGGGCTCGAGATCAGCTATGGATACGCCGCTCTCGTCTTGTACCTTGCATCCCTTTGCGGACATTAGTTTCCTGCAAAGTTTGCCCATGGCGGCCGACTTGCCATTACCGGGAGAACCCACGAAGAAGTGCCAGCGCGCGGTGTCGTTTCTGTTGTCGCCCGCGAGGATCATCTCTTGCAGGTCTTCGATAATTGCGTCCACGTCGGTTGCGACTTCAAGGAGAGGCTCATGGGTTGTCCAGTTGGTGGGCGCGCTTATGGCACGCCTGCCGTCTTGCTGGAGAGCTAGCAACTCCACAAGGAAATCGTTTCTGTTCTCGCCTGACACCATCACGTGTCCCCCCTCAATTTGACCAGCCGTTGCTCTCGTTTTGCGGACGAGTCAAGCCCGATCCTGCGCCGAATCTCCAAAAGCGATTCTCCGATTGCCTCTGCCAGAAGTGGGGGAACAGCATTCCCTACCTGAGTGTATCGCGGGCACTCGTGCACGCGCCTGTCGCCGCCGGTTGTGAATTTCCCTCGAAACTCAAACCAGTCGGGGAACGACTGAAGTCTTGCATGCTCCCTAACCGTATGGACTCGTGGCTCACTGTAATGGAGCAAGTCGTCAGGCAATGTTGTGAGTGTATGGGAAGGTTTGTCTGGAGCCAATGGGGTAATGGACATTTTTCGTATTGCCAGCCGTTCCCTGTCATGATTGGATATGTTTACCCCCTTGCGACACGTGCTAATTATCCTGCGAAACCGTATAACCGTACCAGCGCGGTGGTTCACCAAGCGCAGGCTATTAATAGATTGCCCGTTCATGTTACCATGCATAAGACGTTGGTAATTGCTTTCGGGGCCTTTGTATTCTATTTCTTTAAAACCTGGCGGCGACTCCTTGTCACCACAATCCACCAACATTTTTCCCTCAGTTATCAAGTCAGATAGGGCTTCGGAGACTGTTACGGGACTGTTCGCCGGTAACCCGTGTTTGTCCAAAAAGACTGGACGAACCAAATGCATTATTGTGGCCAGATCGGGTACTGCGCCGGAACCCACAATGTCGTTACGTATCCCCAAAATAAAGAATCTGGTTCGAATCTGCGGAACACCATAATCCGATGCCTTGAATATATGCTGTTGAACAGAATATCCACAGCGTCCAAGCATTTCACTTATGTGACTGGCATAATTTCTACCGCTAGTGAAGGTAGCGTTGATTCCGTGCACATTTTCTATAAGAGCAAGTTCTGGTTGCAGCAGGCGAACAATTCTGAGATGATACCTGAATAACTTGTTCCGAGGATCATCGCCGGTTCGTCGCCCAGCAAAGGAGAATCCTTGACATGGTGGCCCACCTACCACTAAGTTCACTGTCCCGCGAAGCTCGTTCAGCCGCGAACGATTGGCGGAAATGAAGCGCTGAATTTTGACGGGATTTTTCTCCAACCACGCTGGCCAGTCAAAGCCGTTCGGAAATGGTCTGCGAGTGTTCTGTTCTATGAGGTTGTGGTGAAGGGTTTTGAAGGCATCGTGGTTTTGCTCAATAGCAAACAGGCCATGCCATCCGGCCTGCATCAGCCCGAGTGACAAACCACCGCAACCCGCGAATAGATCGATGAACGTCGGCCGAACCAATTCTCTCGCCGTGTTCATCTGTTTTCGACCATGTGGCAATCTACTCACTCCCTTCGATTCTACCTGCTGAAATTGGACCTTGTCTTCTTTGACGTCGCGTAGTGCGGTGGCTGTTGTTGGAGCATCCATTG
>Ga0315288_10000529_pt1 | contig 48184 bp, 46 predicted proteins | sample YL17G11_20_MG_FD_203454 | JGI IMG/M metagenome (GOLD analysis project Ga0315288, IMG submission 203454) | Sediment microbial communities from Yellowstone Lake, YNP, Wyoming, USA - YL17G11_20 | ecosystem: Environmental > Aquatic > Freshwater > Lake > Sediment | place: USA: Wyoming | collected... | reverse complement strand
GGAATTCGTGCAGGGGATTTTGGGAGAAGCGGATGAAAAATTGAGAAGACAGATACAGCATAAACAGAGGGAGGATTCGATTGAGGAAGTGATAGAAAAGATGTGTGCGGAAGGAGGGGTGAAGGCGGAGGAACTCAGGGGAGGGAATCAGAGGAGAAGAGTGGCGGAGGTGAGGGCCAAGGTATCATTCAGGCTAAATCGGGAAATGGGGATTTCGATGGCGGAGATTGCCCGTCAATTAGGAGTAGGGGGAACGGCGGTTGCGATGGCGATTCGAAAAGAGGAGCGAGGTAAACGATTTTGATGCTTTTGAGCAACGTCCCCTCTTCCACGCAAACGAAGAATACGCGTCCACAGGATAGTTGAACGGGCGGGAGGAATGCCGCGGAGATGAACGCTTTTGCGGAATACATCAGGGAGATCAGGAAGAACCTTGAGAAAGGCGACTCCACGGAACACACGCACCGCACCGCCTTGGAGACGCTCTTGGAGGCTTGCGGCAAGGACATTGACGCCACGAACGAACCCCGCCGCATTGCCTGTGGCGCGCCGGATTTCAACATCACTCGGAAGGGCGTCCCGGTCGGCCACGTCGAGACAAAGGACATCGGCGTCAACCTGGACGAGATGGAGCGCGGCAAGGGACCGAACGGCGAGCAGTTCCACCGCTATTCAACTCTGCCGAACTGGATTCTCAGTGACTACCTGGAATTCCGCTGGTACGCGGCAGGCCAGAAACGCTTAACCGTCCGCGTGGCCGGTCTGGACGGCAAGGGCCGCGTCAAGGCGACGCCGGACGGCGGCGCAAAACTCGCGCAACTCCTGACTGCCTTCTACGACGAACCCGCCTTGACAGTCGGGACCGCCAAGGAACTCGCTCAGCGCATGGCTGGCCTTACGCGGATCATCCGCGACTTGATCATTGCGTCTTTCAAACACGAGACCGAGGAAACCCAGCGCAAACTCGTGAAAGAGGCGCGGGAACCATATGGCGCCGCTCTTCCTTCCCGTGGCCCGTGGCTCCACAACTGGCTCGCCGCTTTCCGGGAAACGCTCATTCCCGACCTCGCGGAAACGGAGTTTGCCGATATGTTCGCGCAAACGCTGGCCTACGGCCTCTTTGCCGCCCGCATCCACGCCCCCGCGAATCGGGAGTTCTCCCGCGAAATGGCGGCCTTCAAACTGCCCAAGACCAACCCGTTTCTGCGCAAACTCTTCGCCGAGATTGCCGGCGTGGACATGCCGGACACCGTCGCCTGGGCCGTCGAAGACCTGGTCAATCTGCTCCGTCATGCCGACATGGCGGAGATTCTGAGAGACTTCGGAAAAGGGAAGGGCAAGGAAGACCCGGTTGTACACTTCTACGAAACCTTCCTTGCCGCCTACGATCCCAAGGTACGCGCCCAGCGCGGTGTGCGGTACACTCCGGAACCGGTGGTGCAGTACATCGTTCGCTCTGTGGAATGGCTCTTGCAGACTCGGTTCAACCGCCCGCAGGGGTTGGCCGACGAAAGCACGTTCATCCTCGACCCCGCGGTGGGAACCGCAACCTTCCTCTACTTCGTGCTGGCCCTGATCTTCTCGAAATTCTCCCGACAGCGCGGTCAGTGGGACGGCTATGTGGAGAAGCACCTGCTCAAGCGGCTCTTCGGTTTTGAACTCCTCATGGCGCCGTATGCCATTGCCCATCTCAAGCTCGGCATGCAGTTGGAGGAGACCGGTTACACCTTTGGCTCTGATCAAAGGCTCGGCATTTTTCTCACCAACACCCTGGAGGAATCCGCCCGGCGCAGTGAGCGGCTTTTCGCGGACTGGATTTCCGAGGAAGCGAACGCCGCCGCCAAGGTCAAGGCGCAGTTGCCGATCATGGTGGTCCTGGGCAATCCGCCCTATGCCAATTTCGGGCGCATGAACCGCAACCCGTGGATTCTCGGACTGCTGGACGACTACAAGCGCGGACTGAACGAGAAGAAACTCAACCTCGACGACGACTTCATCAAGTTCATCCGCTTCGCCCAGTGGCGCATCGAGAAGACCGGCCACGGCATTGTCGGCTTCATTACGAACAACAGCTACCTCGACGGGATCACCCACCGCCGGATGCGCGAATCGCTGATGCAGGCTTTCGATGAGATTTACGTCCTCAACCTGCACGGCAGTTCCAAGAAGAAGGAGAAAACGCCGGACGGAGGCAAAGACGAGAACGTGTTCGACATCACGGTGGGCGTTTCCATCCTGCTTGCCGTGAGATTCGCGGAGACAAGGCCACCGTCAGGCGGACGGGCACTCGCCCGGGTCTTCCATGCCGATCTGTGGGGCGAACGCGAGAACAAGTACGAATGGCTCTGGCAGAACGACGCTCAGTCCACCCCGTGGACGGAACTCAAACCCGTCGCGCCGTATTTCTTCTTCGTGCCGACTGGCGAGGACGACAAGCGATATCGGGAGTCCCCTTCGGTAACGGACATCTTCTTAACATACGGCAGCGGACTAAACACGGATCGTGATGAACTGTGTATTGATATCCTGCGAGAACCACTAGAAGATCGAATCCGAGTCCTGTTCAGTGGACAGTACGATGAAGATTTCAGAGTCAGATACCGGGTGTGCCCATCGTCGAGCTACGATATAGAGGCCCGCGTTATGGAGATGAAATTCGACCCGGATGGCTTCAAGCGGTGTATCTACCGACCGTTTGACTTCCGCTGGATTTACTACCAAGTGGGATTCACGAGTCGCCCTGTTTTCGCGGTGCAAGGTCACATGTTGCAACCGAATGTGGGACTTCTTCTCGCACGACAGAGCAAGGAACCATTCGCCGTGTTGGCGACAGGGTTACTCTCAACCCACAAGATCGTTGCCGTGTATGACAGGACCTCCCTCTTTCCGTTCTACCTCTATCCCTCCGCCGACGAACTGGACGCTTCGGCCAGCCGTCCGAACCTGAATCCCGCCTTCATCGCTGAAGTGGAAAAGAGACTTAGCCTCTCATTCAACCCGATCCCCGAACCCGCAAACGGGAAACGGAAAGTCCTGACTCTGACGCCGGAGGACATCTTTCACTACGCCTACGCCGTTTTCCACTCGCCGACCTATCGCACCCGTTATGCCGAGTTCCTGAAGATTGATTTCCCGCGTCTACCGCTCACGAGCAACCGGGATTTGTTCTTCCGATTGGCCGCGATGGGCGGGGAACTGGTCGCCCTTCATCTCATCGAATCGCCGAAACGGAATGACCTGATCACCGAGTTTCCTGAGAAGGGCGACAACACCGTCGAGAAGGTGCAGTACGCCGACAAGGACAAGCGCGTCTGGATCAACAAGTCCCAATACTTCGGCGGTGTGCCGGCTGAAGTCTGGGCTTTCCACATCGGCGGCTACCAGGTCTGCGAGAAGTGGCTCAAGGATCGCAGGGGCCGCAAGTTGACCTACGAAGACACCCAGCACTACCAGAGAATAGTTGTCGCCCTGAATGAGACCATCCGTCTGATGGGCGAGATTGACAAGGTGATCGAAGCACAAGGCAGCTGGCCCGCCGCGTTTTCCGGCAGCAAGACATAGGAATGGCGAACCAGCGCATCGAACGCTACGCCGGTTCCGCTGCGCTCCACCGGCGAGGTTCATGCGCGCCGTTGGAGGCTTGAAAATTACTGATGGATAATCATTTCGTAGCCCATTTTGACATGTTAGGGATGAGCGCGTTGATAAGGCGTGACCCAGAGCTTGCTTGGCAAAAACTCTCAGCACTGAGCACTGCCAAGCAGGAAAGGCTGTCGCTTGACATCAAGCGTATGGAGACGGGCGAATGCATTCAGGATCAGGTCCGCGCTTTTACATTCTCCGACACGATAGTGGCTTTTTCCAAGTCTGACACCGATAACGATGCATTGTCGATTGTATTACTTACGACTGAGCTATTTGCTTCTTCATTGTATTATTGTGTTCCGTTGAGGGGAGGCATTGCGCACGGTCTATTTGCATTCAATTTTGATCTGAACCTTTTCTCGGGTCCCGCTCTGCTGGACGCTTACGAATTAGGCGAGTCAAGTCAGTGGCTCGGTATTTCGTTGGACAAAAAAGTCGCAGTAGACCGGGACGTAGTGGAAAAATGACACTTATTTTTGTTCTTCAAAAAATCAAAAGCCTCAATGGTGAGTAAAGATCACCATTGGAGGCTTCGTAGCGGCACCTTCTGGAACATCCATCTCATATCAAACTCCAAAAGGTTAGGGATATTTTTGGGGACTGAATCAGGGTCCAACCCTATATCTTGATCAAAATCTACTCCCTCTAAATGGGCATGTCAACATGAATTTGCCCATCTTAAAAAGTGGAAATTATCGGAAATCCAATTCCAACTGGAGGTTTTTGGATTTCGCCTCGGCCGGAACCTGCTTGACAAGAACCCGAGCATCGCGGCACGTGGACCGGTACGCAGCTGTGAGGGATAAGGGTCTCTAAGGGACGAGTGTGGGAAAGGTAGAGACACGACATGCTGAAGAGGGTCGTTCAGGTCGTGTCTCTATGATTTGTCCGTGTTGAATGATTTACTTAAGTCTTGCCTCGGCCGCCTTCCAATTGATATTCTTGAAATAGGCTCCGATGTAGTCGGCTCTTTTCAAACCGTAATCAATCATAAAAGCATGTTCAAAGACATCCAGGATCAGGATGGGCGTACAACCGGCAAGGTGTCCCACATCATGTTCGTTAATCCAGCAATTGAACAGGTTTCCAGATAGATCGTCCTGGTATAAAACGGCCCAACCGATCCCCCGCATCGCTCCGACTCCCCTGAAATCCTTTTCCCATTCTTCATAGCTTCCGAAGCTTTCAGAAATTTTCTTGGACAATTTTCCGGCCTTATCGATTCCCCCCTTGCCACCCAGATTCTCGAAGTAGTATTCATGAAGCCTCATTCCGTTGAATTCCCATCCGAACCGCCTCTTCAATTCGGCATATTCAGGATTGCCCGTTTTTCCCTCCTTAAGCATTTGACCCAGGGTGTCCATCACCTTATTGGTATTGGTTACATACCCCTGGTAGAGGGTGAAGTGGTTCTTCAGGAGGGTTTCGCTGAATCCCTCCATTCCTAAAAGTTTGCTATAATCTTTGGCAGTGTACGACATCTTTTCCTCCTTTCTCGCCTGAGCGAAAGATCTGTTTGTTTGACTACCTAAAAAGGTAATTCCTCCCATAACCGACAATGTTAAGAACTGTCGTCGATTTAAAGACGAAGCCGCCATTGCCTACTTTCTCCTTTTTAGCCGAAAATGAGAACGATACCTTAAAATAGTAAGAAAAAATTAAGAAGGGAATGGGGTGAATCCTGTATTTTTGGGGGAGAAATCATGTATTTTTAAGGCTACTTCCCATAAACCTTTGGCCAGGGCTGGACGCCCAAGAGTCATTTCTTTTGAAATTTTACACCCTCAGAATTTGTGATTTTCCCCTGGTAGATGAAGGAAATTTGGCGCAAAGCGGCTGCTTGGTCGAAAGGCGTTAAGGAAGATATGGTGTCTGCGGCAACGATGATCTTATACCCTCGCAGCCGGGCAGAGCCGGCCGTGTGCAGGACGCAGATGTTTGAAACCGTTCCCGCAATAACCAGGCTCCGAATCCCCTTTTGCCGGAGAAGGAGGTCGAGATCTGTGGAGAAGAAGGCATCGTAGGTTCTCTTGCGGATTAAATAATCTTTGGGCAAGGGGTTGAATTCGGGGATAATTTGGGCGCCTCGGGTCCCCTCTACGGCGTGAGCGGGCCAGATGGAAAATTCCAAATCTTCTCTCCGATGCCAGTCTTGAGTAAAGATGACTGGCACCTTGGCTTTCCGGGCTTTGGCAATGAGTCGTAGAATCTGAGGAATCGTTTTGCGGGCCTCCGGAACAACAAGTTTCCCCCTGGGACTGACGAAATCCACCTGCATATCCACCACGATTAAGGAGGTCACCCGTGGATCGAGAAAGACTTTGGGTAATATTTTATACTCCGGAACCGTCACCTCCATAAGGGTCCCCCCTTGTATCACCAATCTCTAATAATACAGTTGCGCAAAAATCCAAAGGGATTCGCTTTCTTGCTTTTACCTTTCACCTTTTTCCCTGCCTATATTCTTTCTGGATCAATTTGGGAATTTCGAATTCGCAGGGAACTTTGGTCTGGCATAGGCCGCACCCCGTAATCGAAACTCCGTATTCTCCCTTTTTAGCGGTACTGACAACCTTATAGAGGTACGCAAAGCATTTCTCTTTGTCGTGGCCTCGGGCCGTGATGGCTCCGGCCGGGCAGCGAGCTACGCAAGCCTTGCAGGATTTGTTAAAATAGTAGAGGCAGTTGGATTGATGGTGGGGGTACCTTTTGACGGATGGCCTGAGGGGGAGGTCCGTAACCACGCTGCCCACACGCATCGCCTTTCCTTTCGCTGTGATCAGCCCGTCGCTCAATCCGAAAGATCCCAAACCGCAGGCGTAGGCCGCATGGCGCTCAGACCAGGTGGAGGCCAGACCTACCCTGGGAGATCGCAGGCGTCTCCAGTAGGGGGAATTCATGGGGGCCACGGCTCTGTATCCTTTCTTTCTAAGCAAGGCCACCACGTGATCTCTCAACTTGACGTTGAATTGTTCGCCGAAATCCCGGGCGTGGGCCCAGAGGCGGGAAGGATACTGGGTCTCTTTCCGGTTGCTCTGGCGAATATCTTTGGTTGCTGGAAGGATCCAGGAAATCACCGAAAGCTGTGAGGGGCGTTTTCTCTTTCCGAAGGTTAGGTCAAATATTTCCCATGGGGTAAAGTGAAATTTGCCGATGATCTTCTTATACTGTTTGAATAGCGGGTCTTCCCCGGAAGCAAATCCCACCAAGGGCTTATCCCAGTATTTACCCCCATCTACCTTGCGGCGGTTGGCCGGGCTTTCCCCGATGAATTTGGCAATCGCCCTTTCGATGAACTTCTCAGGTTTTGTGGCCAATCGGATACTCCCTGCAGCTTTCATGTCAACCTCCGGGTCATTAAGATATGGAATTTTTAACATGAATATTTGGATTGAGCAAGGATTATTAAATCTTGAGAAGCTTGACTTTCTTTCGCCAATTGGTTAGAAAGGGACTAAATTGAAGTTCGATGAAATGTCTGTGAGAAAATCGGGCCGTTGGAAAGCGTAGTCCGAAAAATACTGATTTTCTGGAGAGAACGGGAATGGTCTTGAAAGGAATTCGGGTTTTGGACATCTCCACGCTGATCGCCGGTCCTTACTGTGCCCTGATCTTAGGGGAGATGGGCGCAGAAGTGATCAAGGTGGAGCATCCTGTGGGGGGGGACCCCGGGCGGGCAATGGGGCCCCCGTACGTAAAAGGCCAGAGCGCCATGGCTCTCAGCATGAACCGGAACAAAAAAAGCCTGACCCTTGATTTGAGTAAAAAGCAGGCTAAAGAGATTTTTTCCGGCCTGCTGCGAGACTCACAGGTCTTAGTTGAAAATTTTCGCCCGGACATCGTCGAGTCCCTGGGATTGGACTATCGAACACTCAGCAAGGATCGTCCAGACCTGGTTTATTGCGCGGTGAGCGGGTTCGGGGAGACGGGTCCGTATCGGATGAAGGCTGGAACAGACACGATCTTCCAAGGGATGGGCGGAGTGATGACTGTTTCGGGAGAACCCGGCGATCCCCCGCTGCGCCTGGGCGTCCCGATCGCGGATATGAGCACCGGGATCTACGCCGCCCTGGGCGTGATGATGGCGCTATACCACCGGTCCCAGACCGGCCGAGGGCAGAAGGTGGAAATCTCCCTTCTTGATTCGCTTATTGCCCTGCAAACTCCCCGAGTCATGGAGCATTTTGTCACCGGCGAAAATCCTCTTCTGACCGGACGATCCAGCCCATTCGGCGCCCCCATCCAATTCTTCGAGACTCAAGATGGGTACATCAACCTCTCCGTTTTTCTCGACAAATTTTGGCATAAACTCTGTGAAGCCCTGGAAATGAATCATCTGGCCAATGATGCAAGGTTCGCCAGGAATGCCGACCGGATGAAAAACCGGAAGGAGTTGGAAAAGATACTCGGCGAAGTCTTCCGGAAGCGGACATCGCAGGAATGGCGAGAAATTTTGGATCAGTACGATGTACCCAACGGGCCGATCCATACCTACAAAGACGTGTTCCAGGATCCCCAGGTGCAGCACAACAAAGTTGCCGTGGAACTCGTCCATAAGGCTCTTGGACCCTTGCGATACGTGGGCCTTCCTTTCCATCTGACGGACACGCCGGGCGGGCCCCAGAGCCCCCCGCCCATGGTCGGCGAGCACACGGTCGAGATCCTGGCCGGGCTGGGGTTCAAAAAAGAAGAGATCGAGCAGTTGCAAAGGGAGCGAATTATTTAAAAGGAAGAGATCATATGGCCACGAAAAAGTCATCCGAGATTCCTCCCTTCATTGTCATGGAAGTCATGGAAAAAGCCGCAGCCATGGAACGGCAGGGAGAAAATATCATTCATCTCGAGGTGGGGGAGCCGGATTTCGACACGCCGGAGTGTATCAAAGAGGCGGCTATCCGGGCCATCCGCGAAGGAAAAACGCATTATACCCACAGCATGGGGCTGGTGGAATTGCGAGAGGCCATCGCCGAACATTACCACCAGAAATATGCCGTGGAGGTCAACCCCGACCAAATTCTGGTGACTTCCGGAACTTCCCCGGCGATGCTCCTTCTCTTTATGAGCCTGCTGGAACCCGGCGAGGAAGTCGTCCTGCCGAATCCATACTATGCCTGTTACCCCAACTTCGTGCGCATGGTGGAAGGAAAGCCGGTTTTCGTGGAGGTTTTCGAAGAAGAAGGTTTCCAGTACAGGCCGGAGGAAATCAAGCGGCTCATCGGTCCCAAGACGAAAGCCATCTTTGTCAACTCTCCGGCAAATCCCACGGGGAACCTGACCCCCCCGGAGCGCATGAAAGCGATTGCCGATTTCGGGCGGACGATCGTTTCGGATGAGATTTACCATGGGCTGGTTTACGAGGGAAAAGAGCATTCCATCCTGGAGTTCACCCGCAAGGCGATGGTGATCAATGGGTTCTCCAAGCTTTACGCCATGACCGGCTGGCGGTTGGGGTACTTGATTGTTCCGCCGGAGTTTATCCGCCCCCTGCAGAAGATGCACCAGAATTTTTTCATCTCGGCCAATGCCTTCGTGCAGTGGGCTGGGATCGCCGCCCTGAAAGAAGCGGGTGGGGATGTCGCGCGGATGAGAAATATTTATAACACCCGTAGAAAATATATCATTCAGCAGCTGAGGGAGCTGGGGCTCGGAATTACCGTGGAGCCCACGGGAGCATTTTATGTCCTGGCCAATGCCAAAGATTACACGGAGAACTCCTTGGATTTTGCCTTTGACATTCTGGAAAAGGGCAAGGTGGGATGCTCGCCGGGGATTGACTTTGGGACAAATGCCGAAGGCTACCTGCGCTTTTCGTATGCAAACTCCATCGAGAATATCGAGGAAGCCATGAGAAGGCTGGGCCGGTATTTGAGGGATGACTGGAAACCGAGGGAGAGAAGAAAGAAGGGGCCATGAAAATCATCTCGGCCGAATTCGTCAAAAGCGCAACGAAGCCTTCGGAGTATCCCCAGGGGAATTTCCCCGAAGTAGCCTTTGCCGGGAAATCAAACGTGGGCAAGTCTTCGCTGATCAACGCCTTGGTGAATCGGAAGAACTTGGCCAAGACCAGCTCCAGCCCGGGTCGGACCCAGATCATCAATTTTTTCCTGGTGAATGGCAAGATATCCCTGGTGGACCTTCCAGGGTATGGTTACTCCAAGGTTTCCCTTCAGGTGCGGAAAAACTGGAAGCCCATGGTGGAAAGCTATCTGCAGACCCGCAAGGAGATTCGTCTGGTTGTCCTGATTTTAGACGCTCGCCGCGGGGTTTCGCCTGACGACCTGGCCTTATTGGATTGGCTGGACTATCACAAAATTCCTTCCTTAATCGTTCTGACCAAGGTGGATAAGCTTTCGCAAATCGAACGGGCCCGGCAGAAGAGGGCGCTGGCAGAAAATTCCCTCCTGGCGGAAAAATCCCCGGCCTTCTTTTCTGCGGTAACTGGAGAGGGCAGGGAGGAGGTGTGGAAGATGATTCAGGAGGCTTTTGACTGAAAATGCAGGGGCCTCATTGAACTCCCCCTCTTTTGAAGAATTTTGATCAAAAGATCAGGGTAGTTGGTGATGATCCCATCGATACCCCAGCGGATGAACTGCCCCATCTCCTCTTGGGAGTTCACAGTATAGACATTGACCTTCATCCGCTCCTTGTGGATCTTGGCAATTTTGTCTTTGGTCAGGTGGGAGTGTCGGAGGTTTAAAACTCCATATTCTTCTCCCCCGGTGACGTCAGAGAGGGCGCTCCAGGGTTTATCGTAGAGCAGGGCTACCCAGGCCTGAGGTTCTTTCTTTTTGATCCATTCTAAAGAGACAGGGTTGAAGGAAGAAAAAATCACCCGATGGATCATCCCGGCTTCCTTTACTTCCCTCAAGGCCTGGTTCGTTAACTCCGTAATCGAGTATTGCCCATGAGTAGGGTTCTTGATTTCGATATTGACCGGGACCCGTCCTTTGGCCAATTCCAGAACTTCTCCAAGCGTGGGGATTCTCTCGCGCGAGAATTGAGGCCCAAACCAGGACCCGGCATCGAACTTCTTAAGCTCTTTTAAAGTATAGTCCACCATCCTTCCCTGGCCGTTCGTCGTTTTCTCCAGGGTCTCACCGTGAAGGACGACCACCTTTCCGTCTTTAGAGAGGTGGATGTCGAGTTCGATCATATCACTGCCGATCTCAATCCCTTTCTGAAAGGCCGCCAGGGTATTTTCGGGTGCTGCGCCCGAAAAACCGCGGTGGGCAATGACCATCACCGAATATTTTCCAGTCCAATAGGGAACCTTCATCTCTTCCATCCTTTTGCCGGCATAAACCATTCCTCCAAAGCCTATTCCAAGGGAAATGATAAACATGAGAATAAACCTAAACACTGCAAAAAAGACCTTAATAACATCACCCCCACCCTCCCCTCCCCCCTCCGAGGGGGAGGGTTAGGGGGGGGGCAAAAGACACCAGCGGTGAAGTCCTGTGACCATCGAAAAAACCGTTATTGCCCTTTAAATGCAGGGGCGAAAACGAAATTTCGGAGAATCTTTTTTGCAGCTACTGAGTAAATTTAAAAGAGCTTTCCGCTGAGCTCATTTTTCCGTTTCCAGCAATCCGTGCATGAAATACCGCTGCATGAGAAGCACGACCAGCACTGGTGGGACGAGGGCCATCATGGCCACGGCCATGACCAGGTTCCACTCTGGGGGTTGGGTTCCGCTGGGGATGGTGGAAGCAATTCCCACGACGACTACTTTCATTTTTTCCGAGTTGGTAACCATAAGTGGCCAGAGATACTGATTCCAGCCGTAAATGAACATGACCACAAAAAGGGCGGCGATGTTCGCCCCGGAGTTGGGGAGCAAGATGGACCAGAAAAAGCGTAAGGGACCGGATCCGTCAATTTTGGCTGCATCCACGAGCTCATCCGGAACGGTCAGATAGAATTGGCGGAAGAGAAATGTGGCCGTGGCCGAGGCAATCAGGGGGATGGTCAGCCCCAGGTAGGTGTCCACCCATCCCAGCTGGCTGATGACCTGGTAGGTGGAAATGATACGCACCGGAACCGGGAGCATCAGCGTGATAAAAATCATCCAGAAAAAAATTTGCTTTCCCCAGAAATTAAAATAGACAATGGCAAAGGCAGAAATAATGGAGATGGCAATCTTTCCCAGGCTGACCGCCAGCGCCACGATGGTACTGTTCATGAGCAGCCTGGCCATGTCAAGCCGGTTCCAGATCTTGGTGTAATTCTCCCAGAGATAAATTGAGGGCCACAATTTCTGGGGGGTCTGGGTCGCCTCATCCATGCTCTGGGTGCTGATCACAAAGGCATAATAGAGGGGAAAACCGATGAGCAGTATCGAGAGAATCAAAAGGGAGTGGACCAGGACCTTCGTCCAATCCAGTTGGCGCTTTTTTCCTTTGGGAAGAGAGTTGCGGTTCAATAGAACACCTTTTTCTCAGTGTAGCGAAACTGGAGCACAGTCAAGAAAATCACCAGGGCCATGAGGATGACAGATTGGGCTGCTGAAAGGCCCATTCGCAAATGGACGAAGCCGTCCACATAAGTTTTATACACCATGATCGTGGTGGCGTCTCCCGGACCCCCTTGCGTGACGGCATGGATTAATCCAAAAGTCTCGAAGAAAGAAAAGACCATATTCATAATAAACAGGAAGAAGGTCACGGGAGATAGAAGGGGAAAAGTGATCCGGCGGAAAAGTCCCAAGCCACTGGCTCCGTCCACTCTGGCTGCCTCCAAAACGGCCTGGGGGATGGTCTGCAATCCGGCCAGGAAAAAAGCTACGTTATAACCTAAATGGGCCCAACTGGCCGCGAAGATCACCAGGAGAAGGGCAATCCAGCCTTTCAGCAGCCAGTTGAACTCATAGGTTGTTATATGAGCCAGAAGGTAAGTCAGAATTCCATAAGAAGGATGGAAGATAAAGAGCCAGATAACCCCGGACACCGGCGGAGCAACCCCGAAAGTCCAGAGCAGGGCAGACCGGTAAAACGGGAGACCTCGGATCTTCTGGTTGGCTAAAACCGCCAGGAATAGAGATACAGCCAGGCAGGAAAAAGTAACTCCCAAGGAGAAAAGGAAGGAATGATAGACGCTCCGATAGTATTCCGGGGAGGTGAGGAGATCGATGAAATTGTTCAAACCCACAAAAATCTGTCGGTCCCCAAAGGGGGAGACCGTGAAGATCGATAGACGAAGAGAGTCAAAGGCCGGCCAGAAGAAGAAGACCAACACAACGATCAGCTGGGGGGCGACCAGAAGATAGGGGAGGATGGGATTTTTAAAAATACTTTTCTTCATAACTCAAAACAAATTCCTTCTCCCCAAAAATATTTCCCCTCTCCTGGCGGGAAGGGATTGAAGAGAGGGGGGCCTAAATTTATCCACCCCCACCCGAACCCTCCCCCGTCGAGGGGGAGGGGATTAAGTTCGATTTCCATTGTTCGGGGGTGAAGAGCCTGCAATTGGGGATTTATTTGTAGAGGGAAGCAAACTCTTTCAAAGTCGCATTCCCCTTTTTCACTGCATCGTCCAAGCCCTGCTTGGGGGTCTTCTTGGCCGAAAAGACATTCTCCATCTCTGCTTCAATCGTATCCCGGACGGCGACAAAGTTTCCGAGGCGGATCCCCTGGCTGTTGGGGGTCGTTTTACCGCTGGTGATTTGAGCAAAGGCCGTCCACAGGTTGGGGTTCTTCCGGAAATGGTCCTCCGGGAGAGCTTTAATCGCCGCTCTGGTGAGAGGGAAATAGCCCGTGTTGGCATGCCACCAGGCCTGCTGCTCCGGCTGTCCTAAAAATTCAAGAAATTTCGCCACCCCTTTATATTGTTCTTTTTTGTGCCCCTTAAAAACCCAAAGGCTGGCCCCTCCGATGATGGAGTTGCCCTGAGGGTATCCGCTCAGCTTGGGCAGGAATCCCGTTCCCCAATCGAACTTGGCTGTTCGAGTCAAGGTTCCTACTAAAGCAGTCGACGCCAGGCTGATGGCCACATCTCCGTTAATGGTGGGCTGATCCCCCCTGGCGCCCCGTCCAGAGTAAGTAAAGATTCCTTCCTTTTGCCAGCGGGCGAGTAGATCCATAATCTGGATTCCCATTTTTCCATTGATCTTCAGTTCCGTGGCAATGGCCGAAAAACCATTGTTGTTGTTGGCGAAGGGTTGATCGTTCCAGGTATGCATATTCTCCATGAGAGTCCAGGACGGCCAGGCTACGGTGAAACCAAATTTGGCGGCACCATTGGACACCACTGCCTTCGCTGATTTTTCGATTTCCTCGAAAGTTTTTGGGGGGACTTGCGGATTCAAGCCCGCCTTTTCAAAGGCAGTCTTGTTATAATAGAGAATCGGAGTTGAAGAGTTGAAAGGCATGGAATAGAGGTTTCCGCCCTTGGAGTAGTAGGTCTTCACTACGCTGATGAAGTCATCCCAATCGATCTTGATCCCCTGATCCTTCATCAATTGAAAGACAGGATAGATGGCTCCGGAAGAGAGCATCGTCTGGGTTCCCACTTCAAAGACCTGAATGAGGTGGGGATGAGTTTTAGCCCGGTAGGCGGCAATTCCCGCGGTCAACGTTTCGGGATACGTTCCTTTATTGATTGCCTTGATTTCATATTCACTCTGACTGGCGTTGAATTTGTTGGTAATATCATTCACTCTCTCTCCAAGAAAACCGCCCATGGCGTGCCACCAGATGATCTCCGTCTTGGCCAGAGCCCCTGTCGGGAAGACGCACAGCGCCACTAATAAAACAACCATACAGAAAACTTTTCCTTTTAAACTCCCTCCAGTTTTCATAAACTCACCTCCATAAATAGATTTTAAACGTCGCATAAAGCCATTAAAGAATTCATGGATTGCTACCTGTTCGGGCGAATCTCTCTTTTTAGATCCTCTAACCAATGACCTTTGTTGTGATCATAAGTTTTAACCACTACTTTTTCTTGATAAAGGTACAACGAATTAGTCCAGATGTTGCTATGTCCCTTGCCTTCATAATCTGTATCGGATAAATAGCTTCTCCCGTCCATGTCGCAATTATGAATATTCGTTACTCGATTTTCATAGACATTAACCTTGTGGTTGAATTTTGCATTTGTCGGAGCGATATGCGTATGGCCAGACACCCAAAGGAATATTTGAGGATTTTCCTTTATGATTTTACCGATTTTTCTGATTGGTTGAGCCACAAAATTATCACCCTCGGGATCTATGTTATTGCTCATTATGGTTCCTTTTAATGGAGCATGGAAGAAAATAATCGTCGGAACACCTTTATTTCTATCCAACTCGGCCTGTAACCAATCTGAGGTCTTTCCAGAAATTTCAGCAAGAAAATTGGAATCTAAATCATCCACAGATAGAAAAATAAGTAGATAGGAAGCTGCTTTTTTACTGTATTGTATATCAGGCAGCGAAAAAGTTTCTTTAAACCGCTCAAGTTTTGCTTTCCTGACAGAAGAGGAAGCTTTCACCCGCTTTGCTGCAGCAGTCTTTAGATCTTCGTAGATGTAATCATGATTTCCGGTGATGGGATACAAAGGCTTATTTACCCGAGAAAAAAATTTCTTAGCATAGTTATATTCTTCCACTGTTCCGAGATCCTGACATATGTCTCCCAATACTGCGATCCTATCTACATCCGGCCAGGAGTTGATCGTTTCGATGGTTCTTTGCTTCATCGGAATATTTCTTCCAGGGAGATGAGGATCAGAAAGGACAACTACATGGGTATAATCCTTCTCTTGTGCCGATATGGGCAAGTAACATCCAAATAGAAATATAAAAACAAGACCGAGAATTAGAGATTTAAAGAAATGGCGCATAAAAATTGTCCCTTCGCCTCCAAATACATCAATCAAAATCTAATAAAACGTTTCCGGATTGTCAACGAGAAAACGAAGTAAAGTGTTTTTCATGATCAGGAATAAACCATTTCCGACAAATGAAAGGTAATTGTCAGGGATGGGCCTGGATCTTTCGACAGAATCGTCGAAGAATCGTAAATTGTCGAAACCCCAAAAATCGGCTGAATGGAATAGAATTATTTAATTTTTTCAAAGAAAGGGCAATGGGCCTCGACAATTTTCACCTTTTATCTTTAGAAGTTCGCTGGAATATTCCTGCCAATTTCCAAAATTTTCCCTTTATGTTTTCAAAAGCTTATATGAATAATGGCTGTTTTCTCCATCCCTGGCACGGGGGTTGCTAAGTAGAAAGTGAAGGCAATAAAGAAAGGAGAAAGAAGATGAAAAAGATGATCGTTGCCGTTATCGTAGTCAGTCTTCTGGCCACTGCCGGGTTAGCAATGGCCCAAGGTTGGGGAAGAGGCGCTGGAATGGGCTATGGCCCTTGTGGTCCTGGATATGGCCCCGATTATGGCCCGAGAGGAGCCTGGGGGCCCGGCCTGAACCTGAGCGCTGAACAGAATCAGAAAATACAGGCCATGAAAGAGAGCTTCTTCAAGGAAACTCTTCCGCTGAGAAATGAGATGCAGACCAAGCAGCTTGAACTCAGGACGCTATGGGCTCAAACCAATCCTGATCAGGAAAAGATCCTGGCCAAGCAGAAAGAGATCAATGCCTTGAGAGCCCAGCTGCAGGAGAAATCTACCAAAAACCGCCTGGAAATGCGCAAGGTTCTCACCCCTGAACAGCAAGCTCAGCTGGGAGCCTATGGTCCCGGGTTTGGTCCTGGATTCGGCCCTGGACCGGGAATGAGAGGCGGATTCGGCCCTGGTCGTGGAATGGGTTACGGCGGCTGCCCTCGATGGTAACCTAATACCTTCATTCAACCTCCACCAGCAAGGGGAGAGCCCATCGCAACGGCTCTCCCCTTTTTTGTCTTTTCCGGGGCTTTTTTTATATGTTATAGTTTTTACAGGCTTAAAAGATGAGGTGGGGTCGGGTTCACTTTGCAAAAAGGCCTGGATCTAATCTTCAGAAGAAGGAGGACCGAGCGTTGAAAGAGGATGAGATTGTCGCTAAGCTCAGAGAGGCCGCCAAGGAAGGAAAAATCACCTGTGCCATGGCCCAGAAGATTGCCATCGAAAACAAAGTTCCCATGAAACGGGTGGGAGAACTGCTCAACCAGATGAAAATTAAAATTGCCCAGTGTCAGTTAGGATGCTTTTGAAAAAAGCATTCAGCCTTCAATTTTCAGCAACCGGCTTAATGCGAAAAAGCTATCTCCGAGCATTTATCCCGCAAAAAAGAGGATTTTCTCTCGAGCGCTGACCTGCTGATTGCGGAGGGCAACTTATTTCTATGAAAGGTCGAATCACCATCATCTGCGAAAACTCGGTCTCCGTCAAAGGCGGCGTGGGGGAGCACGGCTTTGCGGCATATGTGGAGACGGAACGGGGTAATTTCCTCTTTGATACCGGCCGCGGAGATGGACTGATTCCCAACCTTTTGAGATTTGACAGAGACCCTCTGTCCATCCAGAAGATTATCCTAAGCCATGGGCATCACGACCACACTGGCGGCCTGCCATTGATCCTGGAACTTTTGGACGGAGTGGAAATAATGGCCCATCCTGATCTCTTTTCCATCCGGTATCGTATTTCCCCAAGAGATGGGAAAGAGGTCAGGCGGTTTGTAGGCTTGAAATTCCAGAGAGCCTATTTAGAAAGCCTGGGAGGGAGGTTCACCCTGGAGAAAAATTTCCGCGAGGTCACCCGGGAGATGTTTCTGACCGGTGAAGTGCCGCGGAAGAATTCCTTTGAAAAAGGAGACCCCAATCTTTTTGCAGAAATCGAAGGAAAGTTAGTCCCCGATCCCCTTTTGGATGACCAATCTGTAATGATTGAATCCCCCAAAGGGTTGGTCCTGCTCTTAGGATGTGCCCACGCCGGGATGATCAATATCTTGGAACACGCCATTGCCAAGACAGGCCAGGAGAGGGTGTTTGCCATTATCGGGGGGACGCATTTGGATTTTGCCTCTCCCCCGCAGGTCGAAGAGACGATCGCGGTTCTGAAAAAATTCAAAGTAGAGCATATCGGAGTCGGCCACTGCACGGGACTAAAAGCTGCTTCCCGTCTGCTGCGCAAATTCGGGAAAAAATTCTTCTTCGGAATGGTGGGGGAATCCCTGGAGTTTTGAATAATGGGAAGAAAACGCACGGTCACCCTATTTCTATTTTTTCTCCTGATCTTCTCTCAGTCAGCGCTGGCTCAAGGGCCTCCGGAGAAGAAGAACTGGGAGTATCGAGGGGGCAGGGGAATGATGATGGGCCCGATGCATCAACCGATGCAAGACTGGGCCAGACAGTTGAACCTTACGGATGAGCAGATGGCCAGACTTCAGGAGTTGCGTGAATCCTACCTGGGGGACACATTGGCCTGGAGGAATGAACTGGTGATCAAACGGTTCGACCTGCGGGATCTGTTGCATAATCCGCAGGCGGATGCCAACCAAGTGCTGGCCAAACAGCGAGAGGTATCCGCCCTGGAATCCAAAATCCAGGAGCGGGCCGTTCTGTATCAATTGGAGATGCGCAAAGTCCTTACCCCCGATCAGATCAAACTCCTCCCGCCGGGGTTTGGTTTCGGTGGATTCCGGGGCCGGCAAATGATGCCCGGCCGGGGTCGAGGAATGGGAAGGGAATAAAAGGAGCCGAAGCCCTGCCATGGCCTTTCTCACGAAAGGACCGGAGACCAAGGAGCGCTGGATCTTTCGCCCTCTTTACCTTCTAATCATCTGGGGTTTCCTCGCCGTCATCCTGGTGGTCAACGGGAGTTACGAGGCCAAACGAGCCAAAGATAATCTTTACCGCATGCTCTTCGACGAGGGTTCGGCCTTGATCGAGGGGATGGAGAAAAGTGCTCAGGGCACCTTTGCATCCTTGACGGCGCTGGAAGCCTTTCCGGAGGCCTCCGCCTTGATGATTTCCTCCCCGGTCAACCTTCTGGCGCTGGAGGAATCGGTTGTCGACCTGATCTTGGATGTCGCCTTCCAGATCGACCAGGAGTTGGGCAGCCATCCTCCTCAAAAAAGCGACCTACAGAAAGTGAGCGACGCCGAACACCTCGCAGGTCTAAGCGTGATCCCCTCCCAAAAGCACCTCTTTGACCAGCGCCGCGCAGCGAGTTCGCGGAGCGACCGTAACAGACCTTTCTACCAGCCCCTCTTAGAGGGCAAAGCTTCCTATGCCATCCGGCGTTCGGAAAAGAGAGAAACCGGGCAAATGGACCATCTCTCCATAGCTGTGGCCCGGAAGGCCGGAGAGGGAATCCTCGTCCTCCAGGCAGATGGGGCGGACATTCAGTTCTTTCGCCGGAGAGTGATTCTGCGGGGATTAATAGAGGAATGGAGAGAAAAGGGAGAAACGAAATACATCACCTTCCAAGGGGAAGACTCGACGGTCTGGGCAGACACAAACCCGCAGAAAATTGGAAAAAAGGAGGAGAACGACTTGGGGCAGCAACTTTTGCGCCAAGGTGAAATGAAACCAAAGGCTCAAACCCAAAGAGGTCAGGCGGTTTTTGAGGTGGCCAAGGTGGTGGTCCTGGGCAAGGACAGCCGGGGAGTTCTGCGCGTGGGGCTCTCCACAGAAAAGGTAGAGCAAATCATAGATGCTGACCGGAGAAATATCGCCTTGTTCAGCCTGCTGCTCCTGGTCTTTGGCGGGGTGGGCATCACATTCATATACCGGATGGAGAATCGACACCTGGCGCGGGTGCGGCAAATGGAGGAAAAGATTCACCAGTCTGAAAAATTATCTTCCCTGGCCAACCTAGCCGCGGGGGTGGCTCATGAAATCCGAAATCCTCTGAACGCCATCGGCATGGCCATCCAGCGTTTGCAGCGGGAGTTCACTCCGGAGCGCCCTGAACTGCAAGGGGAATATTATCGATTCACCGATGTTCTCCGGGGCGAGGTGGGGCGAGTAAACAAGATCATAGAGCAGTTTCTCTTTTTTGCCAGGCCGGCCCGCTTAGAACTTCAGGCCATTCAGGTTAAAGACATTTTGAGAGATTTAATTATTCTTTCCCGGGAAGCGGCGGAACAACAGAAGGTCAACATCGAAGAAGACATCGAACCCAATCTGCCCCTCCTGAGGTTAGACCGCCAGCGAATACATGAAGCCCTGTGGAATTTGATTACCAACAGCCTCCAGGCCATGCCTACGGGAGGACGGTTACACCTCTCTGGCAAACTGCACGAAGGAAGGGAGGTCCTCATCCAGATTTCTGACACGGGGGAGGGAATTCCGGAGGAGAACCTGAGCAGGATCTTCGATTATTATTTCACCACCAAGGAGAAAGGAACGGGACTGGGTTTGCCCCTGGCTCATAAAATCATCCAGGAGCACGGAGGTTTCATCGAGGTGAAGAGCGTGGTGGGGGGGGGAACAACTTTCCAGGTGTATTTTCCGGTGCCAAAGGAGGAGAAGTGATCAGGACCCCCAGATTTCGAATTCTAATCGTCGATGACGAGAAGGTCCAGCGGGAGATCCTCGAGGGTTTCCTGGTGAAGCAAGGATATGAGGCGGTGGCCGAGGAAAATGGGCCGAAAGCCCTGGAGAAGTTTCGGAGCGGGGCTTTCGACCTGGTCCTGACGGATTACCGCATGCCTGGGATGGATGGAATTCAATTGCTGAGGGAGGTCAGGAGGTTGAACCCGGAGGCGGTGGTGGCAATTATGACGGCTTATGGAACAGTGGGAACAGCCGTGGCCGCGATGAAAGAGGGAGCCTACGATTATCTAACCAAGCCCATTGACTTGGATGAACTCCTTCTTCTGATCCAGCGGGTTGAAAGAGAGGTAAGCTTAGGACAAGAGAACCGAGAGCTCAAAGAACAATTAAGGGAAAAATTTAAGGTCGATTTCATCGTCTCAGCCAGCCGGCGGATGGAAGAGGCTCTAAACCTGATCGGGCGGGTTTCCCAGAGCACGGCCACGGTTTTAATCTTGGGAGAAAGCGGGACCGGAAAGGAGCTCATTGCCCGAGCCATCCATTACTCAAGCGCCAGGGCAGACAAACCGTTTGTCAAAGTGAACTGCGCCGCCCTGCCCGAAAACCTCTTGGAAAGCGAACTCTTCGGCCACGAAAAAGGAGCATTCACCGGAGCTGTGGCCAGAAGGATCGGGCGCTTCGAGCAGGCAGACCAGGGATCGATCTTTTTGGATGAGATTGGAGACCTTTCCCCAGCTTTGCAAATGAAGCTCTTGCGCGTCCTGCAGGAGAAGGAGTTCGAACGTTTGGGGAGTAACCAGACGATTAAGAGCGATGTACGGGTGATCGCGGCCACAAACCGGAACCTGGAGGAGGCCATTAAAAAGGGGACATTCCGGGAAGACCTCTACTATCGGCTCAACGTGGTAACCATTTCTTTGCCGCCCCTGCGGGAGAGGAAAGAGGATATTCCTCTGCTGATGGAACATTTCCTGAAGAAATACAACCGGGAAAATAATAAAAAGGTGAATTCCCTTTCCAAAGAAGCCAGAGACCTGCTCTTGCGGCATGAATACCCCGGAAACGTACGGGAGCTGGAAAATATAATCGAGCGAGCGGTGGTTTTGTGCCGGGGGGAAACCCTGACGACCCAAGATCTGCCACTAAACCTGCGCGATAGTAAAACCGAAGCGGCCCTGGAACGAGCCAGGGAAGGCCGAAACCTTCCGGACACTTTAGAAGAAATCGAGCGCCAGCTGATCGCCAAAGCCCTGGAAAGGAGTGGCGGAGTTCAGACTAAAGCTGCTGAGGAGTTGGGGATCAGTGAGCGCGTCCTGCGCTACAAGATGAAAAAATATTTAATTGCCGAGAAAAAATAGGAGAGGAAAAGAAGGTTCGAGCATCCTTTTCAATTATGCAATTCAAACCCCCTGAGGGTCTCCTCCTTGCACTCCGCAAAAGACTAACCAGGGAAAGCTATTCCTTGAACCGGCGGTCGATCTGAACGTCGATCAGAAAAGGGCCTTCCTTTTTCAAGGCCTGGGTAAGTACGGGCTCCACCTCTTCGATCTTGTCCAGACGCTCCGCGGGGACTCCCAGCGAGCGCGCCAAACCAACAAAATCGACCGCGGGATTTTCCAAGTCCATGCCGACGTAGGAATCTGTTCGGGCAGAAAAACCTCCCAAGGCGTACGTTCTCTCTTTAAGGATTCGATAACCGCGGTTGTTGCAAATAATAAATACCACCGCCAAACGATACCGAGCCGCCGTCCAGAGCCCCTGAAATGAATAGAGGGCGCTCCCGTCGCCGATAAGCGCCACTACCGGCCGATCTGCCAGCGCCAGCTTAACACCCAGAGCTGCGGGTATTCCCCAGCCGATCCCTCCGCCGCGCATCCCAAAGTAACTTTTGGGATCTTCACGCCCGATCAAGGCTCGTAGGGTGCGTCCGGAAGAGATGCTTTCGTCCACTACGACGGCGTCGGCCGGGAGGCTATCCCCTATGGTCTTCATAAGGGCCACGGGGGTGATCGGAAAGCGCCTGCATTCTTCTTCGGCTTTTTTCCTAAGTTTGGAGATGGCCTTTTCCTTGGTTTTGCGGAGGCGCTCAAGACGAACATGGGCTTCTTTCTTGTACTCTGGGGTCAACCGCTCCTGCAGGGCTTTGCCCAATTCGGATAAAGTCAACTTGGGATCTCCCAGGATGGCAACGGGGGCAGGATAATTTTTCCCGATTTCCCAGGGGTCAAGGTGGAGGTGGATAATATTTAGACCAGGCGGCATGGGGTCAATTTCCGATGGAAGAGACATGGTCAGGAGGTCAGCCCCAACCGAGAAAAGTACATCTGCCTCCTGCAAAGCGGCCCGGGTTTCTTTTTGGTTCCGGAGAAGCGGTCCCAAGGAAAGCGGGTGGGATGCGGGAAAGTTGCAGGTTCCCGAAACCGTTTCTTCATAAACGGGGGCCCCGATGAGCTCGGCCAATCGGGCCAGCTCAGCATGGGCGTCCTTCAGGGCGACGGCGTCTCCCGCAATAATGATTGGATGCGCGGCTGTGCTGAGCATTTCCGCTGCTTTCTTAAGAGACTCTTGGGAGGGGGTCAGGTGAGGATCGATGCGCGTCGGGGCTCCCAGATCAACCTCTTTCTCGTTTCGAAGTACATCCATGGGGAGAGAGAGGAAGACCGGTCCCGTAGGGGGCGTCGTGGCCACTTTTGCTGCCCTGTGCAAGGCTCGCGGCAAGTCTTCCAGGCGGCGAACTTCATAAGACCACTTGACATAAGGCCTCGCCACCTGAGGAAGGTCGGACCAAAGAATGGGCTCGGTGATGGCGAAACTCTGATCGTGCTGTCCGGCTGTAACCAAAAGGGGCGAACCTGATTTATGGGCATTGTAAAGCATGCCCATGGAATTCCCGATCCCCGGGCTGACGTGTACATTTACCATCCCGAGCTGACCAGAAGCACGAGCATATCCATCGGCCATTGAGATGGCCACACCTTCGTGCAAGGCCAGGAAATAATGTATTTCTTTATGCCCCGGCAGCGCATCCATTAAGGGGAGCTCCGTACTGCCAGGATTGCCGAAGATACATGTAACCCCCTCCTGCTTCAGGACCTCCAGCAGGGCTTCTCGCCCAGAAATGCGTGGCATGAGTCCTCCCTTTATAGAAATGACCAACCGATTTAGAAATTATATCATATCCAAAAAATAGCACCTGATTAGGAAAATTCACTTGGCATGGATTTTCTCCATTGAATGGGGATCAGGGCATTCCCCGTGAGGAAAATGCTTGGCCCTCCTTAATTGTCTCCGCTGAGTGGCTTCCACAGCCGATATCATTCTCCAGTTTAGACTACTACTAAAAAGTTTGGATGTCTTTTCCATAATGGAAGAAAGTTGGGGAAAAGGGGGAAAATACTTCCATTTATTAAGGAACCAAAATCCATGAAAAATTTCAATAACCATTTAAAAACAATCGCTTAGGGAAGTAAGCAATTCTTGGTATTAGATTTGCCCCTCATTACCCCCGGATAGATGTTTCTTCTTGAGATTTCCTACGAGTAATACCCCCACGACTTGCCGCGGGGAGGATTACGGAGAAGGAAATTTAGAAAGGGAAGGAGAGGATATGAGACTTTTCAACCTCATATTGATCCCCTGTAGTTCGGCCAGTGACTTTTACCGTAAATTCAAAAAAAGGATGATGCTCCACGCCTTCTTGGAAGCAACCAAACTAGTTTTCCTTTTGGCCATTGCCGGTTTTTTTCTGCTGGAATATTTTTCGCCCTTTGCCCAAACGGGGCTGCGAATTGAATTTCCGGGTAAAATAGAGAGATTCTTCTCATTCCGAAACTCTGCTCGTGATTCCAACGTTCATGAAGTTTTGAACCTGGCCAATATGATCCGACTGATCACCGATGATCAGCTCTCCGATCATAAGGTTTTGAGGTATGCCGGATTAATTTTTCATGCCTCTCAAAAATATGGGGTGCGCCCCACGGAAATCATCGCGTTGATTATGGCCGAAAGTGGTTTCAAGGAGAAAAGCGTCAACAGGAAAACTGGCGATTATGGGCTGGGGCAGATCAATTGGGAACATTGGGGCAAACCTTACGGATTGGAGCCCCAGGACCTCCTAGATCCGTCGATCAACATTTTTTTGACTTGCCATGTCTATAAATTTTTTGGGCAGGATTTTGGCAAATATCATAGAGGGAACGGCATCAAATGCCAAGCTTACTTGTTGAATGTAAAAAGTATTCTTTCCACTTTGAATGCTTTTGGCGATTCGAACAAAAAGAATTTTTCTTAACACCCGACTTCTTTCTAACGAAGGTTGAAGCTTAAGAAATTTCAGAAAAGAGAGACCTTCAAAAGCCTTGGGGATGGCCTATGAAATTCTCCCCCATGTTAGGTAGGAGCCAGAAAGTTCCCATGCGTAGATTGTTCCCATAGATCTGCAATATAAAGCCCCTTAAGAATTTTCTGATCTACCTTATTAGATCAGCAAAAAAACCATAGCGATATAACGCGCAGCCACAGTGACGTCCTTTTTAGGGTTGAGCCGGCCATGGCCCTAAATCCCAAGTAAGGATTTCGGTCACCCCCTCTGGCTTATTTTATGGGGTTACCCTATCCTTTAAAAAGACTTTGACCAGCAAGAATATTTTTTAAAATGATTTGAACATTACGGACGAATATGCTATACACCGGTATAAATGGGAGACCAAGGAAAAATTTCTAGATCCTTCATTGGTTGGTGAATCGGTTTCCAGAATTAGGAAAGGGGGAGGGAAAGGATGAAAAAGACAATCACCGGAAAAGAAAGGATGGATGCAGCCTTCAACGGTAAGAAACTCGACCGGGCGCCTGTTTTCCTTATGCTGGGGGGACAGTTTGCGGAACAGGCAGGGTACACGTTGCAGCAATTCCTGACCGAACCTGAGGCGGCGCTGCGGACAGTGAAGATCACCAGCGAAGAGCTTCCTTCAGACATCCTGTTTGTTCCTTTCAACCCTTTCATGCCCGATGCCCAAGAAGCAATCCGGAAGCTTATGGGGAAAGTGCCAAGCATTAAACGGGAGGACATCAAAGAAAAGCTCTCCAAATGGCAGGTCCGCGAGGCGAGGGAGGACAAGCTGTTCGCGACCCATATCGATATGTGCAAGAGAACGGGCGAGACGTTTCCCGATTTTCACCTGGAAACTTTGATCGGTGGGCCCTGGAGCTTTGCCCTAGAGTTGCGGGGGATCAAGGAGGGGTTGGAAGATGTCTACACGGACAAGAAATTTCTTCATGAGCTCATGAAGTTCACCACCGAAACAGTCCTGGTGCGGTGTTTTGCGGTTATGGAGATGGGAATCACTCCCTTCATTGGTGACCCCTCAGCGGGGATGAGCCTGATATCGCCAGCCATTTATCGAGAGTTTGTTTACCCCTACCACAAGCGCATCGTAGAGGCGGTTCATGGTAAAGGGAGCCGGGTGGTTTTTCATATTTGTGGGTTCATCGATCCCATCATGAAGGATCTCCTATCCCTGGGCCTCGATGGGTTGAGCCTCGACGCCCCCTCATCCCTGGAAAAACTGTTTGCCCTGGGGCGGGGGAGCACGGTTATCATCGGCAATGTCGATCCGGTGCTTTTTGTCCAGGGGACCTTCGAGCAGTTGGAAGAGAAAGTGAAGGAATGTTTGAGAATCGCCAAGGGGGACCCGGGATATGCCATCGCCCCGGGATGCCAGATCCCTCTGGGCGCTCCGCTGGAAAAGATCAAGCACTTCATTTCCTGTTGCCATAAATACGGAACCGCTTGATCTTCCCCACCGCCGCTCTCCCGTCAAAGGGGACGGCTCGGGTGAAGGCCGGGCAAAAATCCCTCCAACTGAAAGGAGGTTCAAAGATGGAATATGACACATTGGAAATCGTGCAGGTGGACGAGGTGGCTACGGTCTCCCTAAACCGGCCCCCCTTGAACCTCTTCAACGCCAAGATGATCGAAGAGTTGATCGATTTCTGGCACTCTTTACGCACGAACCGGAAGATTCGATTTGTGATCCTTACCGCAAAGGGAGACAATTTCTCGGGCGGTGCGGATCTGAAAGAAATAAAAAAATTGATGGCCAGCCGGGAGTTTCTTCCCGAAAGCGGCCGCTACCAGCAGCTTGCGGGCCATGAATTGATGAGGAGCCTGGAAAGCCTGGAGCAGGTGACCGTGGCTGCGCTGCCCGGTGCGGTCGTCGGCGCGGGCATGGCGGTAGCCATCGCCTGTGATTTTCGCATCATGGCTGAAGGCAGCTTTTACAGCGTTCCCGAGGCGATGGTCGGCGTTTACTTCACCTGGGGCTGCACGCCCAGACTCGTCCGAATGGTCGGGGCTTCCAGGGCCATGGAGATCGTCATGACCTGCGACCCGGTCCCTGCCGCGGAAGCCTACCGAATCGGGCTGGCCAACCAGATCGTTCCCCGCGATCGTTTGACGGAGGCCGCCCGGGAGTTCATTGCGAAGATTGCCTCGCGAAGCCCCACCTCTGTGCGCCTCACCAAAAAGATTGCCCTGGGGGCTTCCATGGAAGGATTCGGGAACATGTTCATCTGTGAGCCAGAACTCATGCAGGGCCTCATGTTTACCGGAGAACCCGATGAGGGGATGGGAGCCTTCTTGGAAAGGAGAAAGCCGCGATTCAAGAAGTAATTTTTCCCGTCCATGGGATGAATAAGAAAAGGAGCCAGAAAGGAGGTTTCAGATGTCTCGTATCGTCTACGTGGATCGCCTGAACGAGAAGTATCAGGGGTTGGGTTTTCCTCCCTATCGCTGGTCGGCTTATGATGAGAGCCCCTGGGTTGCCTTTACCAAGCCGCTCAACCGAAGCTGCATCGCCTTGATCAGTTCCGCCGGAATCTTCCGGGAAGACCAGCAGCCTTTTGACCCCTGGGCGGTCAACGATTTGAGCTTCCGGCAGATCCCGAGGGAGACGCCGGCGAAAAGACTAAAACTCCATCATAACTATTTCGATCACCGGGACGCCTTGAAGGATTTCAACTGTGTCTTCCCGGTCCACCGGCTCCAGGAGCTGGAGCAATCCGGCTACATCGGGCGATTTGCCTCTCCTGCGATCTCCCTCGGGATGGGAAGGCTCTATAAGCGCACCGAACTCCTGAAGGGCACCGTTCCCAAGATCCTGGAAGTTTTGAAAGAGCAGGAAACAGATGCCGCCTTACTGGTGGCCGCCTGACCGCTGGACCATCAGTCCGTGGGACTGATAGCCCGGGGAATCGAGGAGGGCGGGATTCCCACCGTTTATATCGGATCCTGTAGGGACATGATGGCTCTGGTGAAAGCCCCGCGATCGGTCTTTGTGGATTTTCCGCTGGGGCACCAGTGCGGCAAGCCGCATGACGTAGAGTCCCAGATGGCTATCTTGAAGGATGCGCTGCAGATTTTTGTCCGAGCCGAAAAACCTGGAGAGATCTTTGACCTCCCTTACCGGTGGGGGAAAGCCTTCGGCTGGGAGGATTATGAAAAGGATCTGGTGGAGATGTTCAAGGAAGAGGGACAGCCGGATCAGGCCTGGGTTTCGAAGAAATGAGTTCGGCCCCTTTTCCCCTCACCCTTTGACGGGGGAGGGCATGGGTGGGGGTGAATAGATTTCGTTCCCCCTCCCGTTAATCCCTCTCTCGCCAGGGAAGGGGAAATGATTTGGGAGTAGGAGGATTCATGTTCAAAACGGCAATTACAGAGATGTTTGGGATAAAATATCCGATTATCTGCGGGGCGATGATGTGGCTAAGTAAGCCACCCCTCTGCGCGGCCATCTCCAATGCCGGCGGCATGGGAAATCTGACGGCTGGCAACTATACGACAGAGGAAGAATTCCGCGGGGCGATCCAGGAAACGCGAAGGCGCACCGACAAGCCCTTTATGGTGAACCTCACTTTCATGCCGTCGGTCCGAATCTCCCCCGAACACCACCAAATGTACATCAAAGTATGCGCCGAAGAAAAAGTGGCGGGGATCGAGGTTTCCGGTACTCCCCTAGACAGGGCGGCGGGAATGGGGGCCGTTGAGGCGCTCAAGAAAGCGGGTGTAAAACTCTTCCACAAAGTCGGGGCGGTGCGGCACGCCCTCCATGCCCAGAAGGCAGGATATGACGGGGTCTATGCCGCCGGGATTGAGGAGGGGGGACACCCTCTCAACGATGATGTGACGACCATGGTCCTGATTCCGCGGATGGTAGAATCATTGAAGATCCCCGTGGTCGCGGTCGGAGGGATTGCCGATGGCCGCACCATGGCTGCAGCTTTGACTCTGGGGGCCCAGGCAGTGATGATGGCCAGCCGCTTCATCGCGACCAAGGAGTGCGTGGTCCATGACAACATCAAGCAGGAACTAGTTAAACGGCAGGAATACGAGACCATCCTTTTTGGAAAATCGATCGGTCTCCAGGGTAGGGCATTGAAGAGCAAGGTGATCGAGGAGATCCTGGCCATTGAAGAGAAAGGGGGCGGGGTGAAAGAACTGTTCCCCTTGATGTCCGGGGAGAGAATCAAGGAAGCCTGGGATAAAGGGCACGTTGAGGATGCTCCCCTGATGGTGGGGCAATCCATCGGCCTGATCAAAAACGTCTTGAGCTGTAAGGAGCTTCTCGATACCATGGCCAAAGAAGCGGCCGAATGCTTGGCCAAGGCCAACAGGGTGGTTCAAGCATAAAGAGCCATTTCGACGCAGCTCTGAAGCATGAAGGATGCTCCTTCCATTGCCGGCCAAGTAGACATTCGCCATGATCTTCGTCCGGGCGATTTAGGCCGCCTCGTATCGCTCCACGGCGTCCTCTATGCCCGGGAATACGGGTACGATCATACCTTCGAAGCCTACGTGGCTGCCGGCACTGCGGAGTTTGCCCTGGCCTTCCATCCCCAGAAGGATCGGCTGTGGATGGTGGAAGTGGACCGGCAGATAATCGGATCGATTGCCATTGTGAGGCGTTCGGAATGGGAGGCTCAACTGCGATGGTTTCTGATCCACCCGGATTGGCGGGGCAAAGGCCTGGGGCGGGTTCTCTTAGAAAGGGCCCTTCAATTCAGTCGGGACTGCGGTTACAGGAATATTTTTTTGTGGACGGTGAGCTACCTGGCAGCTGCCACGCATCTTTATGAATCAGCTGGGTTCCAGAAGACTGAAGAAAAAATGAGCCAAATCTGGGGGCACATGATAACCGAAGAGCGGTATGATCTGCAAATGACTTCTCCCGGGGGAAATCGCATTTAGAACCATCGACCCTCCCTCGCCCTTTCGTGCCCGGCTGAGGGAGGGATTTTTATTTGAGGGATTTGAAAAAAGCGATGGCCTTTTGATTGAATTCTTCGCCGGCTTCGATGAAAAAGCAGTGCCTCAATCCCGGGAACAAATACAACTGGGCATGGGGCATCCGTTCTTTTAAGATCCGGGAATTTTCTGGGGGTACTAAGGGATCGTCATCCCCGGCCATGATCAGGGTGGGAGCTTTGATGCGGCCCAGGCGGTCCGCCGTATCGTGTCGCAGGCAGGCGTCAAACTGCCGCTGGAAGGCATCGGGGGGCTGGTAGTAGCGCATGGAGATTTCTGTAAATTCTCGAGTTTTCTCCGGCTGCTGGCGAATGAACCAGTCTGAAAAAAAGATGTCCATATCTTTCTTCAGAATCTCTTCCGGGGACAGCCCTTCAATGGCAGTGTATTTTTTCAACCTCTCCGGGCTCATGAACACCGCACTTTTTCCACCCGCTCCGGTACATCCCAGGATCAAGCTCCGGACCATGGTGGGGTAGTGAATGGCCAGCTCCTGGGCAATGTAGCCCCCCATAGAAACACCCAGTACGTGGGCGCTTTCAATTTTCAGGGATTTCATCAGTTGGGCCGTATCGTCGGCAAAGAGGCGAATGGAGTATTCCATCGCCGGCTTGTCCGTGCGCCCTGCTCCCCGGTTATCGAAGACTAACACTTGAAAACGGGCCCAGAGGGTGGGTAACTGCCGGTACCACCATTCGATGTTGCGCCGCAGGCCCATGATTAAAACCAGGGGATCCCCCCGGCCGTGGAGCTCATAGTATATCTCGATTCCGTTTACATTATTTTTGGGCATTGGATGATCCTACACTCTCTTCAGGCCTTTCCCGATTCGCCCCCTAACTTCCCACCTTGCCTTAATCCTTCCCCGTAGAGGTTGGGTCATAATTCATCATGCCCGCGCAGGCGGGCCCTGTACCTAAGTATGGTTCAGGGCGGGCATCCAGCCAGGCTAAATCATTGGACAAAACTTTCCACTCTGGATTCCCGCTCCCCGACTTCGCGGGGACAGGTTTCGCGAGAATGACATTGCACTGGATTCCCGCTTTCCCGGGAATGACGGCTCCTTTTTTCATTGGGACACAGTCCTGCAAGAGAGGAGGGGCGTTATTGGGATTAGCCATTTTCAATACGGATCGATCTCGGCACCCGTCCGGATATCATAGACTTTATCCTTTCCCGGTGCCCGGGGGATCGTCTTGCTCGGGGGTGGAGCTTTTCCGGACTCTACCCAGTCCAAAAGGAGGTCAAAAGCCTGGTGCACGTAGGGGAGCAGGGGCTGCATAGTCTTTCCGGGATCAATGTCCGGTCGACCAACCATAGAATCCAGGTGGTTCCCCTTGTCGATCGTGTAGAGGCGGTAGATTTCTCCCTTTTTTCGTTCTTTAACGAGACGTTCATAGGGGAGGGCATGGACATTGTAAAAGAGCAGTGCGTCCCAGGTCCCATGGACGGAGACCATGGGTTTTTTAATGTCCCCGGTATTCTCGATATTGGCAATTGCTTCTTTCACGGAGGCGGGACGGTCAAAATAGTCATAATTCCTGTAATCCTGCGGATTCAAACCGTACTCCCACCAATTGCGATGGATGAATGTGGGATCATAAGCCATACGGAACATATTGATCGTTGCCAGGTAATAGTAGGTAGCATGGAAGGGCCAGAGGATCTCCGAACCCTCGGCCAGCCCCAGGGCTCGCAGCCTTTTCACAGCCGCTGCCTTTTCTTCGGCGGAAGCGGTCTTGCTGGCGTAGATTTGATAGCCGTTAAAGGCTTCAACTAGAGAGGAGAGGATGTTGTGTTCATTGGCTCGAAAGATCAGCCCTTCCCAATCGACGGCTCCGTCATACAGCTCGCCATGGCGCTCCAGGGCAGCTCGCACCGCGTATCCGCCATTCGATATTCCAATCAGGTAAGTGCGGGTTGGTTTCTGACCCCGGGTGCGCTGAAGCAGTTCCTGGGTGGCCAAGGTTAACTGGTGCATGCAGGTGATCCACCTGTCCACTCTGTCCTGAGGATGAAGAAAGGAAGTAATGCCCCGGAGAGCGGGGTAAACCTTTCCGTCTGGTGCCGGAATCACTTCGCCCGTGGTGCCCTTGTCCGTGGCCGCGTAAGCGAAGCTGCGCCCCCGGTTGTCTTTTCTGCTCAGTACGTAATCGCTAAAAACGTCGTCAGCAGAACGCTCGTCGCGTATCCCGGGCATCCCGGCCATAACCAGCTTCTCATTCCACTGATCTGGGATCCGGATGACAAAGCGAGCATCGGCAAAAAAACCTTCGATCTGCAACCCGGGAATTTTTTCTTTTGGCGTATACCATCCCGGTTTCTTTCCCGTTTTCCCGTCGGGGCTCCAATCACTTGCGTATAAGAGAAAGCGCGAAAGCTCCGAAAGGCGGCCAATCGCGGGGTTATTCGTCGTCAGGTCCTCATACCGGTACACCATGACGTTGTGGGCCCCAGGGATGTAAGTGGACATTGTTGCCAGGGATGGCGCAGAGAAAAGAAAGCCGAATAAGATCCATATCCCCGCTAAGGAGATCCACCATTTTTTCTGCATTTCCGTTTCTCCTTTCTACAGATTTTTAATTCATTCAGCAAGCAATTCAATTTTTCTTTTTGATTCTGTGGTGCCGAAGAAAGCCAAGATAAGCTTCCGCAAACTCTTTGGGTCGTTCGACTTGGGGAGAATGGCCGCATTGGGTGAAGATAATCACCTGAGCATGGACGATGGCCCTCAGGGTCGGCACCATGAGCTCCAGGGGAATCGTCAGGTCATCTTTTCCGTGAAGGATCAGCGTGGGAGCGGTAATTTTGGAAAGATCGGAAAGGAAACGGGTCTGGTTCATGGATTCCAAGCTTTCCTTCATGGTCTGGGGGGCACAGGCGAGGGCGATATCCATGGCCCGGGCGGCAAAACCAGGACCCTCCCCGTAGGGCATGACCATCGTATCCACGGCCTGACGAAGAATGTTGGGGTCATTGATCATCTGGGTGAAATACGCCCGGATTTCATCATTCAACAATAAGCCGTCGGCGGGAACGCTGTCCAACAGGGCGAGGGTTTGCACCTTCTCGGGATGCTTCAGGGTGAAAAGCATGGAGACCTGCCCGCCCATAGAATGCCCGATGAGATGAAAACGTTTCAGACGTAAACGCTCGGTGAACTGGTTCAAGTCTTCAACGAATTGGGGAATGTTATAACCGGTGGCCGGATGTTCGGTTTTTCCGCATCCTCTCTGGTCTAACGCCACAGCCTGGTACCGATCGGGAAGGTTTTTTAGGAATTTATTCCAGTACTCGGTGGAAGATACATTTCCATGCAGAAGCAGGATGGGCTCGGGCCCTTTTCCTCTTTTCAGGTAAAACATCTTCAGGCCTTCAAGCTGCAAATAGGGCATAAACCCCCCTTTCTGTAACCCGCGCCCGGGGGCCAAGGGTCACGAATAGTGTTTTCCAAACCGCCAGAGGATATTAGCAAAATTTTTGGGGAATGAAAAGGTGGAAAGATGGTTTGGAATAAATTACGAGCTGCGGGTTAGGGCGGGCATCATTAACCCGAAACCTGATTTGAAAATTTCTCAGTCTCGGCCCTTTTCAACGCACGCGTAGGCATTATGATTATGAATGGATTCCAGGTTCTCCGACTCCACACTGAACCAGGTGATGTTCGGATGAGAGCTGAGACGCAGGGCGATATTCCGTACAATGTCTTCGACAAACATAGGATTGTCGTAGGCCTTTTCGGTGACGAATTTTTCGTCCGAGCGCTTGAGCAGGGAAAAGACCGCGGCGCTGGCCGAATTTTCCACCATGCGGATCAAGTCCTCAATCCAGAAAAACTTGCGGAAGGTTACTTTCACGCTGACCAGACTGCGCTGATTGTGGGCTCCCTTTTCGCTAATCTCCTTGGAGCATGGACAGAGGGTCGTCACCGGGGCCGTCACTCCCACCACCAGGGAGTGGCGCCCGTTGTCGAGGGAGGCGAAGAACTGGCAGGTGTACCCCATGAGGCTCTTGGCCCCCGAAACGGGGGCCCGTTTTTCGATGAAATAGGGAAACTCCACTTCCAGGTAGGCGGATTCGGCGTTGAGCTTTTCCTTCATCCGGTCAAGAATCGTGGAGATGGCTTTGATGTTGATCGTGCCCCGGTACTCATTCAGAATTTCGATGAAGCGGCTCATGTGGGTGCCCTTAAAATGCTGGGGCAGATTTACGTACATATTTACCTTGCCTACTGTGTGCTGGAATTTATTCCGCTTGTCCAGCACGGTGATGGGGTACTCGATGTTCTTGACCCCCACCTTGTTGATTTCCACGCGGCGGTGGTCTTTCCGATTCTGAATGTCGATCATTTTCCCGGCCTGCGGTAAGTGGCTTGAGACGTCTCCGATTCCCAGACCGAAACCCAGCTTAGCCGCTTGGAGCCCTGATCCATCTGACGAGCAAGTTCAGCAAAGATGTAGGCAGCAAGGTTCTCGGAGGATGGGTTCGCTTCCTTGAAGACGGGCAATTCGTTTAAGTAACAGTGATCCAAAGCATCCAGGACGGCCTGGGTTTTAGCCTTAAGAAGCCGAAAGTCCATGACCATTCCCCTATCATCCAGGCCCTCGGATTCTACGGCCACTTCCACGGCAAAATTATGTCCGTGAAGCGATTCGCATTTTCCACCCACCTCGCGCAGGCTGTGAGCTGCGGCAAAATCAGCTTTTATCTTAATCTCATACATTTTGTGATCTGGCGGAAGGAATATATAAAAATTAGAATTGGAAGACTTTTTCAGGTTAACCGATATAGGTCATCTTGTCAACTCCCTCCTTGTTCCCCTTCCTACTTGTTCATTCTTCCCAGGTTTTCTTTGGCGAATCAAAAGGGAAGTAGGGAGGGGCCCAGAAAAACAGGGTGAGGGCAAAATGAAAAAAGCTTGAAGCCGGCCCTTGGAAAAACTTAGCAGAACCTCTGTATTTTCCCTCAGGAAAGGAGGAAATATTTTGGCGAAAAGTGGAAAAATAATTTCCAGATGATTTGCCATGGATCTGTACCAGGGATAGGTTTCAAGCATCGATTCATTAGAAAAATTAGCCAATTAACAAAAAGAATTCTAAAAATAAATCAATGGCATAAAGCTTGCAGTTTTAAATTTCAGGGTTTTATGGGCATCAGACCCGAAGGAGAAATTTTCCAGAATTTTTTTAGCGCTCGATAAATTCCCAAGAAGAGCCATTGCTCGCTGGGGGGTGACTCCTTAGAGGATATAAAAGTTGCCGGAGGGGCTGGATGCAAAAAGGATCAAATTCAGCAATGGACAAGACTTTAGGCCAGATTTTGGTCGAGAAGGATATCATTACTCCAACCAAGCTTGATTTAGCGCTTAAACGTCAGGATCAAGAAAAAGGGAAATATTTAGGGGAAATCTTGTTTGAAATGGGTGTCCCGCAGGACGAAATTGATAAAGCATTAAATTCTTTTGATAAAAGAAAGCCGATGGGCCAGATATTGATCGATCAAAAGATTATCACCTCCCTGCAATTGGAAGAAGTCTTGAAGAAACAAGAGCAGCTGCCCAATAGGGCCGGCCGCAGGCCTTTAGGAATGCTGGTAGTGGAGATGGGCTATACAAGTTATGGTAACTATTTGAATGCGCTCTCCAAGCATTTCAACATGCCCATTATTTCCCTGAGAAAATTTCTTCCGGCCCCATCCTTGCAAAAAGTCGTGGGCGAAAAATACGCTAAGAAGCACATGATTGTCGTCCTGGAAGATAGCGCCCACGCAACTAAAATAGCGATGGCTGAACCCACGCTGTCGACCATGGAAGGATTAAGAAAAGCGTTGCTCCCCTGGAAAAAAATAGAATTTTACTTGGCCAGTCCCTACGAAATAGAATCCTGCCTGAAGAGAAAATATGACCCCTTTTCCATGACCCGGTATATATGATCCCCCATGCCGGGATAGACTTATCCTTCCCGGTCCGAGAAGCTTCCGCGTGAACCCATAAGACTCGCTCTTTTTCAGCAAAGCTTCCCAACTTTCAAATGAGAATGAGCATGGGATCGGGCGGAACTCCCCGCCCTTCCACCCGGACCACGATAAAAGGTAAATTCAGAAGCGAAGAGGGGCCTAAAGCAAATGGATATAGACCTCAGATTTCTCTTTATGGTAAAATATTTTGAATAGATTCACCGCTGGTCAATTTTGCCCAGGGAGGGACCGATCATGGCTGAGAAATCTAAATGGGTCCTGCGGAGTATGAAATGCCCCGAGGAAAATAGAAAGGCAGAGCTTTTGCTTGAGTGGAAGGTGCAAAAGGGAAAAAAAGTCCTCCACAGCATCAGCTGCGATCATCCCCAACTGCTAAACTACAGCGGGGTGGATTGTCAATGGCTTTGCTTGAAAAGGATCTCTCCCAAAAAGAGCTAACCACAGCTGCAGTGGTTCGGTTGTTTGTTGAGGGCTGGCCAGAAGGTGGCCGACTGCATTTTTCACAATTCTACATAGGGCGCCGGCCGGTTCCCTCGCCGGAGGAAGATTGTTTGATTCGTCAGATTCTCGCCTGCTTTTACCACCGATAAATCATCGCGCATGATTCTTGTCTATCCTCCCGTGGCCAAGGCTTGTGAACCTCCTGCTGGGATCGCCAGACTTATGGGGGCCCTTCATCATCATGGCGCAAAATGTAAAATTCTGGATGCAAACTTAGAAGGTCTTCTCACCCTGCTGTCCGGCCCGCATCTCCCAACGGATACCTGGACCCAACGGGCTTCCCATAATCTTTCAACCCATCTCACCTCGTTAAGAAGCTGGCCCCTGTATCATCATTTTGTCCGCTATAAACGAGCGGTCGAGGATTTGAACCGCCTTTTGATGATGGCGGCGATTCCCCAGAGAGTACGCCTGGGTTTAGCAAATTACCAGCACCAGGGACTCTCTCCGGCTAGGTCTGCCGACCTTATCCGGGCAGCTGAAAGACCGGAGGAAAATCCTTTTTATCCTTATTTCCAGAAAAGACTGTTGCAGGTCTTGGAGGAGGCCCAATCATCCATTGTGGGATTTTCACTCAATTACCTAAGCCAAGCCTTGGGCACTTTCGCAATGATTGGTTTCTTAAAACGGCAATGCCCAGGGCTAACCCTGGTTTTGGGCGGAGGACTTGTTACTTCCTGGATTCGGATGTCCTCCTGGCAAAATCCATTCCAGGGCCTGTTGGATTCCTTCGTGGCTGGGCCAGGAGAATACCCGTTACTTGCGATGATGAAAATCCAGGGGGAACCTGACGAAGTTCTTTCCCCACCGGAATATGATTCCCTCCACCTGGAAGACTACCTGGCTCCGGGGGCTATTCTTCCCTATAGTTCTGCGAACGGATGTTACTGGAATCGGTGCTCATTCTGTCCGGAAAGAGTGGAAGGAAATCCCTATGTCCCCATTCCGGTTGAGCGGGTCATCCTGGATCTGGATTCTCTGGCGAGGAAAGTGCAACCCGTCCTCATCCATCTACTGGATCAGGCAATCCGCCCGGCGCTGATGGAAAAAATCACGGACCATCCTCCCGGGGTTCCCTGGTATGGTTTCGCCAGAATTACTCGGCATCTTGCAGACCTGGATTTTTGCCTGGCCTTGAGAAAATCCGGGTGTGTGATGCTCCAGCTGGGTCTGGAATCGGGAGATCAAGGAGTGCTCGACCAGATGCAGAAAGGGATTGATCTGGGGGTGGCTTCTTTGGCCTTAAAGTACCTGAAGAAGGCCGGGATTGCCACCTACGTTTATCTCCTTTTTGGAACTCCCTGGGAAACCTTGACCGAAGCCCGGAGGACCCTTGAGTTTACCGTTCAACATCAGGATCAAATTTCTTTCTTAAACCTGGCCGTATTCAACCTGCCGATTGATAGCCAGGAAACCCAAAATCTTGAGGCGAAAAAATTTTATGAAGGGGACCTTACCCTTTATACGAATTTTTCACACCCCCGGGGATGGAACCGCCATTTAGTCAAACAATTCTTGGACAAGGAATTTAAAAGGCATCCGGCCATCGCGCCGATCCTGAGAAGAGACCCCCCCATATTCACCTCCAACCACGCCCCGTTTTTTGTGATGGGGAGCAGGAATGAGACCTTTCGGGAAGATGGACATGGGGAGTAAGGGAGAAGGAATCATTGACAGAGAAAGGCCCTTTGGCTATATTTCTTTCCGGGTCCCAAGAGGATCCGTAATCCATGGGGATTCTAGTGCTTGGTTTCCGAAATTGAAGTACCATCCCCGGCCCGGGGGACCAGTCCCGCCTTGGCGGGATTGACATCCTGAGGCGGTGAACTCTCCGTGGATTAGGCGGGAGGAAACACCCCGCCTCCTTCGGCGGAGACAAACCTGAATCTTTTGGCCGGCTTTTAATCCCAGCCGAGGCTGCCGGCGCGAACCGGCCTGGTCCCCCGGGCCGAAACAGAGGTGGTCATAAAAGGGCGCAACCAGGAGGAAATTGATTACGCGGATTTCTGCAACTAAGCACCCGTATCGCGTCTTAAAAAGAAATAGATGAATTCACACGTGGAGCCGGGGGGCGGAACGATGCCCGCCGGGCAAATAGGCCGGTTTGCTCCATCAAAATTTTTCATGACGGGTTTGACACCCGCGGCCGGAGAAAATTCAATTTTTTCCTCTCCCCATCTGATGGGGGAAGGAGAGGGGGGTCCCGCGAGGGGAGGGGAGATGTTTGGGGACATTTTCTAAATCATCAAGAGGAGAGAGGGCACCATGGGGAAGAAAAATGCCAAAATCAAGTATTCGAAACATATCCCGGCCATGAAGGTTCCGGCGAAGCGCAAGCCTCCCAGTTGTGATTCCTGCACGGTAATGGCCTGTTGGCCGAAAGGCCCCGGAGACATCTTGAAGGGGCCGGCCAACTGTCCGACCAAAAATTATCCGGACCTGATAAAGAAGGCCAGGGATTTTTACATGAAAGACCCCTTCCACCGGACGATGCAGCTGGCGGGGGCCAGGCTGGAAGGAATGTCTTCACAGACGCCGCCCGGGGGGACGGAGATCAACATGAAATTAACCCGGGTGGAAGAGCTGATCATGTTCTGTAAAATGATGGGATACAGGAAGATCGGTTTCGCCCATTGTATCGGATGCATCGGCGAGGCCAAAATGCTGAGTCATATCTTTCGTTCCCGCGGCTTCGAAACGGTGCAGGTCAACTGCAAAGTGGGAGCGATCGAGAAGGGGGAGATCGGCATCTCCGAAGACGAGAAAGTTCGGTGTTTTACTTTCGAGACCATCTGCAACAACATCGCTCAGGCGCTGATTATGAATGAAGAGAAGACCGACCTCAACGTCATCGTCGGGCTCTGCCTGGGTCACGACATCTCATTCACCCGGGTGTCCAAGGCCCCGGTCACAACTTTGATCGTGAAAGACCGACGCCTCGGGCATAACCCGGCGGCGGCGTTATATCAGGGGTTTCCCCCCTGCAATTTCTATTACGGGCGCTTGGGAAAAGCGACTTCCGAGACGGGCGGAAGATAAGGGAAAAACGAATGGAAGGCAAAACGATGAAGAAAGGAATTTCCGGGTGGTATGTCCAGGAGGAGCTTACGGCCGGCGAAAAGGCGGCCCAAATGCAGGCCCTCGAGCGCTGGTATGAAAAGCGGCATCGCCTCAACTACCGGACGGTTCCTCTGGAAATTCCGGGAAAGATGATGCTGGCCCTTGGCCGGATGGCGATGGATCAGGGCGTATCCTTCTCGGAATTCATTGAGGGAATACTAGAAGCTTATCTCCGGCAAAAGAAAGTGCATTGGAAGTCCACGTAATCCACAGGGGGAGAATCGCTTTTGATCTTATCGTTGCTGAGTACTTTCAAAGCGACTTAAATTTGCCTATGGTGAAGGTGTGTTTAATCTAATCGAAAGGAGAAAGAAATGGCCAAACGGTATCCCTTGAAGATCACGGTGCTGAAGAAACTGAGCGCGAAGGAGGTCTACGGCAAACCTCTGCCGGATGTGTCTGAAGAGATGACCCCTCTATGCGACCGCCTGGAAGTGGGGCAGGAATTCCGGGTGGATGAGTCCGGGGCGATGCCCGCGGGGTTCTGCACCTGGGCCTGGCATGACATTTACCCGGCTGTTACTGGGCTGCGATTTGGCGGAAACTACCCCTGGATTAAGAAGGAAGGGTTAATCTACTCCTGCTGCAGCGACGGGGCCCGGCCGGTCTTCTTTAAAATTGAGAGACTGTGAAATGGCCTGGAAGAAAAATAAGCTGAAGGAAATCCTGGCCAGAGGGGAGGTAGCCCTGGGAACTTGCGTCTACACCTTCAGCCCGGCGCTCGTGGAGCTGGCCGGGCATTGTGGCCTGGATTTCTGCCGCATCGACAACGAGCATGCCTGGCGCCAGGATGAAAGTGTGGAGAATATCATGCGGGCTGCCTAGGTGGGGGGAATTGTCCCGCTCTTGCGCATAGACCGGGAGAATCCTTACTTAGTACGCAAGGCCCTGGAAGTCGGGGCGGGAGGGATCATCGTCCCCCATGTCAGCACAGCCCAAGAGGTCGAAGAAGTTGTCCAGGCTGCGAAATTTCCTCCCCAGGGTCATCGCGGGTACGGCGGGTTGTGCTGGTCTGGGAAATGGGGTGCAGACGCCGGCCTGGAATGGGTTAAATGGAGCGATGAAGAGACCATGGTTTTGCTCATGATTGAAGACTATCGGGCCCTCGAAAATCTGAACGCCATCATGTCCGTGGAAGGTCTGGATGCGGTCCAATTCGGCCCGGAGGATTACTCTTTTTCCGTCGGGGTGCCCGGGCAAACTTCTCATCCTAAGGTAATGGACGGTTTGAAGCGGATCATAGAGGCGGCCAAGAAACACGGGAAGGCGGTCTGTATGGGAGTGGGATATCCGTGGGCCGAGAATGCGAAAAAGTTCATCGCCATGGGCTGCCAGCTGATCGAATTTGGCCACGATGTGACGATTCTCCAGAACGTGTGGAAGAAGACGCTGGCGGAGGTACGGGGGAAGGACTGAGACACGGGGACACAAGGACGCCGAGACGCGGGGACCCGGGGACGCGAGGAGAGGGCGATTTTTCACCGCGTCTCCGCGTCACCCCGTCTCCGGGTCATTTATTTCGGAAGAAGGGCGCCGACCGGACAGACCTGCACACATTCCAGGCAACCCGTACAGCGGGTCTCGGATAAGGGCCTCTCCGTGAAGGTGGAGACGCGGGTTTCAAAACCCCGGTGAGCAAACTGGAGTATTCCCAGTCCCGTCCTTTCTTTGCAGACCCAGACGCACCGGCCGCACAGAAGGCATTTGTTCGGATCGAAGAGAAGGGTAGGGTGACTGCGGTCGATGGGGAAGTCGTGAAATAAGGGACGCAGTCGCCTGGGTTTGAGCTTCAGTTTGAGATGGCGAGCGATTTTCTGCAACTCGCAGCTCCGGTTCTTGCCGCAATCCGGGCAATTCGTGGGGTGGGAAGCAATAAGCAGCTCCGCAGCAATGCGACGCAAGCGCAAAACTTTCGGAGTTCCGGTCGAAACGGCCATCCCTTCGTAGACTTCCTCTGTGCAAGCCGCGACCGGCTCCGGCTTTCCTTCGACCTCGACGAAACAGAGCCGGCAGGCTGCTGGAGGAATTTTCATCTCCCTCAAAATACATAGGTTGGGGATGTAAATGCCGTTGTCCTGGGCCACCCAAAGGAGCCGGGCGCCTTCTTCGGCGACGATCGTTTTCCCGTCGATGGTGAAAGAGATTGTTTTTTGATTCTTCACCGCAGAGCTCGCTCAACGCAGAAATAAGGAATTGGGGAATTACGAATTAAGGGATTGAAAGTTAAATAGATCTAATTTCCTTAATTCCTAAATTCGCAATTCCTCAATTCTTGATTTTGGATTCAAGGTGGTACCTCGCTGACCGGGGATACCTTGATGACCGCCTTGTATTGGGGGGGGCAGGCCTCTACGCAGGAACCGCATTTCACGCATTTTTCCTGGTCAACGATTTTTTTCATCCCCCGGCCGGTCTTAATGGCTTCCACCGGACAGCTCCCCAGGCAGGCATCGCAGGAACGCTCGCACTTCTCGGGGATGATGTAGAAGGCGGTCAGGGCCCGACACATGCGGGCCGGGCATTCTTTCTGCAATATGTGGGCTTCGTACTCCTCCGGGAAATAGCGTAAGGTAGTCAGAACGGGATTGGAGGCGGTCCTACCCAGGTTGCAGAGGCTCCCCGCCTGGATGGCTTCGGCCAACTCGCGCAACAGGCTGAGGTCTCCGATCTTTCCTTTCCCTTGGGTTAGGTCGTCAAGGAGGCCGAGCATCTGCCGGGTCCCCAGGCGGCATAGAGTACACTTACCGCAGGATTCCTTCTGAGTGAAATCCAAAAAATAGCGGGCCACTTCCACCATGCAATCATCCTCATCCAGGACGACCATCCCCCCCGACCCCATCATGGCCCCAGCTTCTTGAAGGGATTCGAAGTCTATGGGCAAGCCCAGGGATTTTTCCGGGAGGCACCCTCCGGAGGGGCCACCGATCTGCACAGCCTTGAAGCGCTTCCGCTTGGGAATTCCACCGCATAAGTCGAAGATGAGCTGGCCGATCGTCATCCCCATGGGGACTTCGATCAGCCCGGCGTTGTTCACCTTTCCCACCAGAGCAAAGACCATCGTCCCCTTGCTCCCTTCCGTCCCCATCGACGAGAAGCTTTGGGCTCCGTTCAGAGCGATTTGCGGCACGGCGGATAGAGTCTTCACGTTGTTGATCAGGGTGGGCTTTCCTTTCAGTCCCTGGATTGCCGGGTAAGGGGGGCGAAGGCGGGGCATGCCCCGCTTGCCTTCTAGGGATTGAATCAAGGCGGTCTCTTCTCCGCAAACGAAAGCCCCGGAGCCCCGGAAAAGAGATGCGCGAAAGCTGAAATCGCTGCCCAGGATATGCTCACCCAGAAGTCCTGCCTCCTCGGCCTGGGAGATGGCCTTTTGCACGCGCTCCGCAGCCAGGGGGTATTCGGAACGGAGGTAGATGATTCCGGTAGATGCGCCGATGGCATATCCGGCAATCATCAGACCCTCAAGAGTCTGATGGGGGTCGCTTTCCAAAAGACTCCGGTCCATGAAAGCTCCCGGGTCCCCCTCATCCGCGTTGGCGATGACGTATTTCGGGTATCCTTCCGCATGGGCGCAGAGGTCCCATTTCCGGCCCGCAGGAAAACCGGCTCCCCCCCTCCCGCGAAGACCGGAATGCTTGATGAGGGAAATGACCTCGGGCGGTCCTTTCTGCAGAACCCGGCAGAGCCCTTCATAACCCCCATTGGCGATGGATTGGTCAATATCTTCCGGATCGATCAAACCGCAACGCTTCAGGAGCAGCCGGTTCTCCATCCGAAAGCGGGGAAGCTCAAAAACGGTTGGGAAAGAGTCATTCTCTTCCATGGCCCCCAACATGAGTTCGATACAGGGATCTCCTGCCAGAAGATAGGCGCGCACAAGAAGGGAGGCAATTACCGTATTGACCCGGCTATAAGCAATAGCCGGAAACCCCGGCCGGGAGATGATCACCAGTGGCTCGGCGTAACAATGACCGAGACAGCCCGCCTGGATGAGGTGAGCTTTTATCCCCGCCCGATGGGTTTCTTCCTGGAAGGTCTTGAAGATCTCCAGGGCGCCGGAGGCTCGGCCGCAAGTAGCCGCTCCCACGAGGATCATGGGCAGCCCTCCCCGTTTCAGGGATTGCCACTTCTCCAGGGCAACGGAGCGCAGGCGCGCAAAGGATTGTTCGATCAAAGAATTCTGCCCGTGGCTCACGGAGCTTTTTTCCCCTCCCGTTCCAATTGGAAAGCAAGCAAAAGGCCGTCAACTTTGGTTGGCGCCATATGACCATGGACTTTCTCTCCCACTACGGCCACAGGAGCCAGGGCACAGCATCCCACGCAGGCAACCCAGTCGAGGCTGAATTCTCTGTCGGACGTAGTCTGGCCAACCTTGATATTCAGCCGTCTTTCCCAGGACTCCAGGATCACACTCGCTCCCTTGACGTGGCAGGCCGTGCCCACGCAAACCCTGACCGGATGTTTTCCGGGAGGATGAAAACGGAATTGATTGTAAAAAGTGGCCACGCTGTAAATCTCGCTCTCCGGCAGGTTGAGATGAGCGGCAACTCTCTCCATTGCTTCCCGGGGAAGATAGCCCAGCGTTTCCTGGATTTTTTGCAGCAGAGGAATCAGGTATTCCGGTTCTCTGGGGTATGGGCGAAGGAGGTCGAGAATCTGGTTCATGGATTGAGGGTGATGATTTTCAGGCCGGGCATTCAGCGCTTCCTGGGCGAATTGGGGGGCGACTTTTTACGCAGGATCATAAAAAGGGCCAGAAGGGCAACGGGGATCCCGATGGCCTGCGCTGCAGAAAGAAATCCAGGGATGGCCCAACCGCGGGGGTCTCCCCGGTAAAATTCGAGGATAAAGCGGGCGATCGAATAGCCTAGGAGATAATACCATATAAGCTTACCCTGGAACCGTTCCGACCGGCGCATGGCGATCATCGCCAGGAAAATGCCGAAAGTGGCGGCCGATTCGTAAAGCTGCGTAGGATGGAGGGGAATTCCCAGCGGAGCCAGGCTGTCTGGGTTCTTGAATGTGCAGGCCCACGGCACCTCCGCGGGTAATCCGTAGCATCAGCCCGCGGAAAAACATCCCAGTCTGCCAAAGGCCTGGCCGATGGCGATGGATGGAGCGACCAGGTCAGCCATCTTTTGAAAATTCAGCTGATGCTTACGGACATACCAGATCCCGATCCAAAAGGCGAAAATCAGCCCCCCGTAAAAAACCAACCCCCCGCGCCAGAACTTGATGACGTCGATCGGATTCGCCTCAAACTCCGGCCAATTGCCCAGGACATAGAAAAGGCGGGAACCTAAGAGCGCGGCGATCAAGATGTAAAACGAGAAGTCCAGTACCAGGTCGGGGTCGATGCCGATACGGCGGGATTCCTTCACCGCCAGGACAACGGCCAGAATGAAACCGACGGCCAGTAAGACTCCGTAGGTGTGCAACGTCAAATCACCGAATTTTATCAGAATGGGGTACATAACAATCGATTCAAAAACTTTGAGTTAGAGATGGTTTGCGGATCATCTGAATGAAGAGCAGGATAACCCCGATGCTGATCGCCGAATCGGCAACGTTGAATGCTGGCCAGTGAAGGCGATGCCAGTGCAAGTCGATGAAATCGATTACTTCGCCCATCCGGAGGCGGTCGATTAGATTCCCAATAGCCCCGCCGAGGATTAGGCTGAGGCTGACGGTAGGGATATTCCGATGCGGGCGGAGGTTTTTTAGGAGGTAGATAATGCAAGCGATGGCAACTATGGAGACGAGGAGGAAAAAGGCCATGCGCAGGGTGGAGCGGCTCCCCGCCAAAAAGCCAAAAGCTGCCCCTGTATTCCTGATGTAGGTGAGGTGCACGAAGTTGGGCACAATCTCGATGGAATGGTAGAGGGGCATCAGGTTGTGGACCAAGGCCTTGGTGATTTGATCCAGGGTCAGGACGGTGCTGCTGATGATGAGAGCCAAACGGTATTTCGAATTCATTGCTTTCCCTTGCCGTGGATTTTCGAGAGGGCATCGCGGCAGCGGGGACAAACCGAGGGATAATCGGTGCTTTCCCCCGTGCGGGGATCATAAATCCAACAGCGTGCGCATTTTTTGCCCTTGGCCCGGGAAACCAGGATCTTCAATCCTTCGAGCTCAGGGCTGCGATAAGCCTCCGCAGGAAGAGAAGAGACAAGCTCGACTTGGGAGACGATGAAAAAGTCCTGGAGTTGAGCCTCATTTTGCCGCAAGAAGGAAAGAAGTTTTTCCGGAGCGCCTAGGGTCACGGCCGCCTCGAGGGAATTCCCGATGAGCTTATTCTGCCTGGCAATTTCCAGGGATTTGGAGACTTCTCCGCGCACCTTCAAGAGAAGTTCCCAGCGTTCTTCGAACTGCTCGTCGAGGTACTTCGCCTCCACCTCCGGAAAGAGGGTGAGGTGCACGCTCTCGACCCGCGGCTTCGGTCCCGGCAGGTGCCCCCAGACTTCTTCCGCGGTATAAGAAAGGATCGTAGCCATGAGACGGACAAGGGCATCCAGGATCTTATAGAGGGCAGTCTGCGCCGCCCGGCGCTCCCGGGAAGAAGCGGGGGAAGTGTAGAGACGGTCCTTCAGGATGTCCAGGTAAAGGGAGCTCAGGTCCACCGTGCAGAAGTTGTGCAAGGAATGAAAAACCAAGTGAAATTCAAAATTAGCATAGGCCTCCCTTAGCCGGGAGATCAATTTCTGCAGCCGAAGGAGGATCCACCGGTCCAACTCCAAGAGTTGAGCGTCAGGGATCATGTCTTTCTGGGGGTCAAAGTCATAAAGGTTTCCCAAGAGGAACCGGCAGGTGTTGCGGATGCGCCGGTACGCTTCGGAGAGCCGCGTGAGAATCTCCTCGGAGATGCGGATGTCGTCCCGGTAGTCTTCAGCGGCCACCCAAAGGCGGAGAATTTCCGCTCCGTAGCGGTTGATCACTTCGTCGGGAGCGATCACGTTCCCGAAGGATTTAGACATCTTTCTTCCCGCGCCGTCGACCACAAAGCCGTGGGTGAGGACGGAAAGGAAGGGCGCCCGGCCGCGAGTTCCCACTGAGGCCAGAAGAGAGCTGTGGAACCAGCCGCGATGTTGATCACTTCCTTCCAGGTACATGTCAGCCGGAGACTTCAGGTTGGGCCGCTTCTCACAGACTGCGGCATAGCTTACCCCGGAGTCAAACCAGACGTCCAGGATGTCGGTTTCCTTTTTGAAATCCTCTCCCTGGCATTTGGGACATCGCGTTCCCGGGGGCAACAGCTCCCCGGCCGGAAGGTCGAACCAGATGTCTGCACCTCCCTTTTCGAAAAGGCCGGATACGTGCTCGATGAGGCGTTCCTCAACCAAGAGCTCCCGACAGGACTGACAGGTAAAAGCAACGATGGGAACCCCCCAGGCCCGCTGGCGGGAGATACACCAGTCCGGGCGGTTTTGGACCATCCCATAGATGCGATCGCGGCCCCAGGGAGGGATCCAGGTTACCCGGTCGATGGCTTCCAGAGCCTTTTGGCGCAAACCGTTCTTCTCCATCGAGATGAACCATTGCTCGGTGGCGCGGAAGATGATGGGGTTTTTGCAGCGCCAGCAGCTCGGGTACTGGTGAGTGTAAGTTTCGGAATGGATGAGGGCCCCCACCTCGGCAAGTTTCTGGATCACTGCCTCATTGGCATCAAAGACGAACTGGCCGGCGAAAAATTGAACTTCGGAGGTGAAACGGCCCTGATCGTCTACGGGGGAATAAATGGGGATGTTGTACTCCAGGCCCGACTCATAATCCTCCTGGCCGTGGCCGGGGGCGGTGTGGACGCATCCAGTCCCTGTGTCCAGGGTGATGTAGTTGGCCAAAATCAGCACGGACTCGCGGTTGATGAAGGGATGACGGCATTTGAGGCCTTCGACCTGCTTGCCGGGAAATTTTGCCAGCACCGTGTACCTTGTTTTTCCCGCTTGGGCCATCACTTGTTCCAGAAGCGCCTCGGCCAAAATCCAGACCTCCCCGTTGACCTCCGCAGCCACGTACGAATAATCGAGATGGAAGGCAATCGCCAAGTTTGCCGGGATGGTCCAGGGGGTGGTGGTCCAGATGAGGACGTAAACCTTTCTGCCTTTCAAAGCCGGAAAGCGCTCGCCGAAATCCGAAATGGCTTCGAACTTGACCGTAATGGACGGAGAGGTATGATCTTCGTACTCCACTTCCGCTTCGGCCAGAGCGGTCTCACAAGAGGCGCACCAGTAGACCGGCTTCTTCCCCCGGTAGACGGACCCTTTGCCGACGAACCGGCCGAATTCCCGGGCGATGGTGGCTTCATAATCAAAGCTCATCGTCTGGTAGGGATTATTCCATTCCCCCATGACTCCCAGACGTTTAAATTCCTGACGCTGGATGTCCAGAAATTTGGAAGCGAAAAGCCGGCAGAGTTTTCTTTTGTCGCTGATGGAATAGGAAGCTTTTTTGCTTCCCAACTCTTTGTCCACCTGGTGTTCGATGGGAAGTCCGTGGCAATCCCATCCGGGCACGTATTCTCCGTTGAACCCGGCCATATTTTTTGATTTGATGATGAGGTCTTTGAGGATCTTATTCAGAGCCGTGCCGATGTGAATGTGCCCGTTGGCGTAGGGCGGGCCGTCGTGGAGGATGTATTTAGGCCTGTCTTTGGCCATCTCTCTCAGCTTCTGATAAATTCTCCCCTCTTCCCATTTTTTCAGAATCTCGGGTTCCCTTTGCGGCAGGTTGGCCTTCATGGGGAAAGATGTTTTGGGCAGGTTCAGCGTGGCTTTGTAATCCATCGGGTCCTCTGATAAAAAGATAACCACATAGGTCACAGAGAGGAGATTCGTGGGGAAAAGAAATCTCTATGATCTCGGTGGTTCACCTTTCTTTTTACCACAGGATGCGCCCAGGTTCAAGCAAAAAGAACGCCTGCAATGGGTGATCGTTAATAATCGCATCGCCCTTTATTAGTGCCCACCCGGAAACCCGGAAATTCCCCTCCCCCTCTGACGGGGGAGGGCCAGGGTGGGGGTGATAGCGATGGGGATATAAAGGCTTTTCATTTCTGTTCGCCCCTCACCCCGCCCCTCTCCCGCGGGGGGAGAGGAGGGTTTCCGGATGGAAACTATTTAGGGCTCATGACGAATTATTGTGAATCAATGTCCATGGATGGAACTCTCTCATCCATGGGGTACAAGCCTGAATAATCTTGAGTTTCATGAATTCTTTATCCCTGTAGC
>Ga0315288_10000525_pt1 | contig 48263 bp, 34 predicted proteins | sample YL17G11_20_MG_FD_203454 | JGI IMG/M metagenome (GOLD analysis project Ga0315288, IMG submission 203454) | Sediment microbial communities from Yellowstone Lake, YNP, Wyoming, USA - YL17G11_20 | ecosystem: Environmental > Aquatic > Freshwater > Lake > Sediment | place: USA: Wyoming | collected... | reverse complement strand
CGATCGCGCGCGCGATCGAATGGTTTGAGAGGGAAGGCTACATACCGGACAATGGCCTTGGCTTTCGATTCGCGCGCCTGTTGCGGAGGCTCCTTTATTACATCCCTATCGGAGAATAAGCATTTCGCTGGCTGCGGTACGGTCTGCGGAGAATGGGAAAGTCGGTGATGATGGAAGATAACAAGTTCTCACTCCTTGATGCCACCGCGCTCGCGGAGCTGGTCCGGAGAGGTAAAGTCAAACCCGTCGAGCTGGTGGACGCGGCCATCGAGCGAATCGAGCGCCTGAACCCGAGGCTTAACGCGGTCGTTACGAAGGCGTATGAGATGTCGCGGGAGGCGGCCACCGGCGAATTGCCGGACGGGCCTTTCCATGGCGTGCCGTTCCTGCTCAAGGACCTGTTCGCCGACTGCGCGGGTGTGGCGACGACCTCGGGTTCGGAATTCCTGAAGGATTACGTGCCGGATCACGACAGCGAACTGGTCTCCCGCTATAAACGCGCTGGGCTTCTCATCCTGGGGAGGACCAACACCTCGGAGTTCGCGATCCTGCCTACGACCGAGCCGCGGCTTTTCGGGGCGACGCTCAATCCGTGGGACACAACCCGAAGCCCCGGTGGATCGAGCGGGGGCTCGGCTGTCGCGGTAGCGGCGGGAATGGTTCCGATGGCGCACGCGGAAGATACGGGCGGTTCCATACGAGTCCCCTCCTCATGCTGCGGGGTCTTCGGGCTCAAGCCGACGAGGGCACGCAATCCCCTGGGTCCCGACCTCGGTGACGTGTTCGGAGGGTTCGTCGTGGAACACGCTATTACTCGCTCCGTGCGCGACAGCGCAGCGCTGCTCGACGCCACATCCGGGCCGGACGTCGGCGATCCGTACCGGGCTCCGCCCCCCGAGCGTCCATTCCTCGAGGAAGTCGGCACGGACCCGGGGAAGCTGCGTATAGCGTTCTCGGAGACGTCTCCCACGGGCGTCCCGGTTCACGAGGACTGCGCGAAAGCGGTGCAAAACGTGGCCAGGCTCTGCGAGGAGCTGGGCCATGAGGTCGAGGAAATGAACGTGGAGATGGAAGTCGAGGCGGTGGTCCAGGCTTTCACGAACATGTTCGCCGCGGGAAACGCCTGGTTCATGGACACCATGGCAATCAGGAGCGGCAGGACACCGACGCCAGAGCTCTTCGAGCCGCTGACCTGGGTGCTGTGCGAGATGGGACGCGGCCTGAGCGCGCCCGCCTGCATGATGGCCATCACAACTTTGCAGCGGGCATCCCGCGAGATCGAACGCATGTTCTTCGACTACGACGCGGTGCTGACCCCGACGATGCCAGAGCCTCCGCCGCCGCTTGGGTCCTTCGATTCTCCCCCCGAGATGCCTCTGCAGGGGCTGTTGCGCGCCGCGAACATGGTGCCCTTCACTTCTATCGCCAACTTCACCGGCCTGCCCGCCATGTCGGTACCCCTGCACTGGAACGACGATGGCCTGCCGATAGGGACACAGTTTATCGGCCGTTTCGGTGAGGAGGGATTGCTGTTCCGCCTCGCGGCTCAGCTCGAGGAAGCGCGCCCATGGGCAGACCGCAGGCCGCCTGTATCGGCATAAAGAAAAACGAATCGGAGACCTGCCTCTGGCAACCAGAAGCCTGGCATCGATAAGTCGACCTCAGCTATCACTTCCTCGTTTTTAAGGCAGGACGGCCACCGCCTTCATGGCAAAGTCCGTGATTACTACAGGACAACATCCAGAACCGTTCTGCGCAGGGACGCTGTAATGCGTTTGAGAGCCCTGCATGAGGCTGGGAGCGCTCCGGGAAGCGCTTCCTTCTGGATCCTGTTTTAGTGCCGCGTGACGCATCTGTTTTTTTTCGGAGGCATTCCTTTGTCGACCTTATCAAAAGGGAACGGTTACGCTAATGTAACATTATAGAGTGTAAGATCAGTTAGGTCATATCTGTTGAAGGATTCGCACACAGTACAGGGGCCCCGATAACGAGCAAGCGCTCAGGCCCGCGGCTCTGATATCAAGGGGTTGGGCCGTTGTTCACAAGAGGCATTGTTGAATCGGTGAGAAGACACAAGAAGCCGATCGTGTTGCTGCTGCTTTCCTTTGTCCTTTACACTTGTGTCGCCCTCGTCCTGACTTACCCGCTCATACGCAACGTAAGCCACTACTACTTCAGCCCGGAACTGGAAAGTCCCAGAGCCTCCGGTGACGGAATCGGCACGATAGCAGGTACCTGGCAGGCGGCTCATGCCGGTAAACAGGACGCAATGGGGAAAGCCACGGGGTCTGCCAGTTACCCTTTCAAGATGAACTCCGGAGGTGCGTCCTACCCTCTGTCCTCTGGAATATTGGTGCTGCTCGCCAGATTGATCGGGGCCCAGGCATCTTTCAACATCCTGATGCTGCTCTCATTTCCGCTTGCGGGCGCAATCATGTTCATGCTGGTTTTCTACGTGACCCACAGCGGCGCGGCTTCGCTCCTGAGTGGGTTCCTGTACGCGTTTTCGCCCTGGCACACTTCAAGGACTTTCGACCACATCAGCCTTACTGCGGTCCATTGTCTTCCCCTTTTCGTACTGGCGCTGGTGGCGTTCTGGAAAAGAAGGGACCTGGTCTCCGCAGTCGCCCTGGCGGGCGCGAGTATCGTCGCGGCCCTCACCGACCTGCACTTCGGGCTCTTCTGCGCGGTCATGGCCCTGACCTGGTCTCTCGCGCTCTACATCAGTTACCTCGCTCACGGCCGTGAAGGACCGCCTTTCCCATCATCAAAAAGCACAACCCATATACGGGTCGCCCTGCTTGTCCTGCTCGCCGTCGTTATTGCCGCCTCGGTGTCCATTCCGGTCTACAGGGACCTCTTCTATAAAGACCCTGCGGTCATGCCCGGCGGCGAGGGAAGGGGCATCAAGCAATCTGTTGCCAACTCCGCGAAACCTGCCGACTATTTCATCCCACCGCGTACAGTCTCGTGTGGAGAGGATTCACAAATCGCCTCGTCACGAACAGGACCGGGAGAGCGAGTACCTCCATCGAGGCGACCCTGTACCCGGGCATCGTCACATTCATCCTGGCCGCCTATGCGCTAATTCACACGCTAAGGCGAAAAAAGAGAAAGTCGGAAAAGGGCAGGCCAGGGATGGGCGTGATGGGGCAGCCCCCCGATGCCCGTTCGGACATGAATGAAAAAAACGGCCGGACATATGTCATAGATACGACCGTTTACTTCGCCGCGATCACCGCCGTGGCCGCCTTCATCCTGTCCATGCCGCCGCTTATAAAGGTCGGCGGAGTCGAGTTGCCGACTCCCTCGATAATCATGAGGTCACTCGCTCCTGTGCTCCGCTTCTACTCCCGTTGGGGACTTGTCGTGACCTTCGCCCTTACGCTGCTCGCTGGCGTGGGTTTTGCGCTGCTCGCCACGTCAAGGAACTGGAACTTCAGAAAAACCGGAGTTATCTGCGCCCTGCTGGTGGCTTTGTTCTGCGTCGACGTGACGATAATACCTCCGTGGAGGTCCCGGGATATCAGCAGGCCGCCAGATGTTGTTCGTGCATTATCCCGGCTCCCGCGCGACGAGCCTGTGGCAATGTACCCTTTGAAACCCGGAATATACAGCGTTCCCCTCTGGTACTTGTACTATCAGCAATATCACAGGCACCCCATGATAAACGGCGTCAAGGCCGCCACGGAGGCAGATCTCTATCTCATGGTCATGAACGATATATACGCTCCGTATACACCGAGGATGTTGAAAGGCCTGGGCATCAAGGAAGTGGTTATCCTCAACGATTTCTACAAATTGATGTTCCCATCCGGCGACTTCTTCAACCCCGACAAGATGCCGCCCGGCTACAAGCTGGTCAAGAAGACTGACGACGGGTACATCTTCGACGTGACCGCCGCGCCGGCCCAGGTCTTCCCTCTCTTCTACCTGAATTTCACTCCGCCAAGACTACAGCCGGACGGCATGGCCTGGAGCGCCATGGTCCGTCCCGAAGGAAAGATCCTTCTGGTCAACAAGGGAGGGCGTTCAACTTTTGACTTCTCGGTCACTGTCTATAACCCGGGCAAGGAGGACGCGCTGGATGTTGAGCTTGATAGCGGTGCTCATGGCAGATTCCAGGTCCCCCGGGGGCCGAGCCAGCTGACTGTCCCGCGGGTCGAGCTTACAAAGCAGCGGCATTTCCTGACCTTCGAATGGAGCGGGGAACCTGTCAAGATAGAGGGGGAAGCCAGCGGTGTGGACGGTCAACTCGATGCGTATCTCCTGTTCTCCCGGCCCGAGTTAAACCGCGTGCCTCCAGGTCGCTGACGTGAGGGAATAATTTACTCTGCGTTTCGGTGAGGAGGGATTGCTGTTCCGCCTCGCGGCTCAGCTCGAGGAAGCGCGCCCATGGGCCGACCGCAGGCCGCCTGTGTGTTGAAACCTTACTTAATAGTTGGCGGTCACCACGTAGAGCAGGTAAGCGCGGTAGGTCGAGGAGACCTGGGTCTCGTTCACCGCTACCTTGCTGGTGATGATGAAAGCCTCGTTGGTAACCGCCCCGGTGAACCCGGTGACCGGGTCAGTATGGTCCGCGACGATGTCGCCCGAAGCCGCCGGTGAGTAAGCCGCGTACTTCGTGCCGCCGGCGAAACGGTTCGAGCCCTGCACGCTGGGGTCGTTGGAGGTGTATCCGAAACCGTAAGTGCCGCCCGGCCAGAGCTGGGGCGTGCCCCACGTTCCATAGAAGTTGTCGACCACCACCGCGTAGGCGAGTGAGGTCAGAGGCTGGGTCATGCGGGTGCTTACCGTGTAGCCGTTACCGGCGTTTGTCGATGTCGTGACCGACGTGGGCCTGCTGCCGGACCAGTTATTGCTGCTGTTGAGGTCGGCAAAAGTAACCTCGTTAGAGCTCAGCGAGAAGCTCAGAAGAGAGGTTACGCGCTGCCCGTTCGAGCTCTGCGCGTCTCCGGTGTTGCCGGCGTTGTCGGACGCCCTGACCGAGCAGTAGTAGTTCTCACCCGTGTTCAGATAGACAGGAGTGACCGAGACAGACGTATTCGTACCCCTGTCGTACCATGACGAACCGGGCTCCCAGGCGCTGTGAGTGGAGCACCAGTAGTCGCCGTTCGATGAGCGCCGGATAGCGTATTCGTATTTCTGAAGGCCGGAAGCGCCGCAGTTGAAGCCGGTCCAGTTGGACTCGATCACCGTGAGAGAGCCGTCGTTCCAGTCCTGGTCCCCTGTAATTCCGTCATAGACCGTGCCGCCCGTGGGCGGCGAGATGTCGATGCCGAAGTCACGCTCCGCCTCCCCGTTGCCGCCGTAAGCGACCCACTCGGAGTAATGTCCCGCCGCGTCCTTGACCCTTGCCTGCCAGTGGTACTGTGTGGCGTCGTCGAGGCCGGTGATGGTAACTGTAACGGGGACAGGCTCCCCGGAAGAAGGGACCCCCGTCCCGGTGGCGTCCTCGACGTCGGAGAACGGGGTCGCGATCGGGTCGTTCTCCACGCAGAGGTAAAGCGTGTCCGTAGCGCTCGGGTCCGAAGCGGTGGCCGTGAACTTGACCGAGGCCTGGTTGATCCACTCCCCGGTCGCTATAGGCGTGTCATCGGTCTTCTTTTGATCTATGTCGTCGATGGTCGGGCCGAGGGACCCCACCTCTATGTTCAGCGCGAACTCGCTGGTGTTCCCCTCGCCGGACGGGTCGCCTGCGGGGCTTATGGAGATGGCCGAGACGGCGTCCTCGGCCGACAGACCGGAAAGCGTGTCGCTGAACTCCCCGTCACCGTTTGCTGTCGTGGACTTGAGGTACTCATACCCCTGACCGTGGTCCGACGGGTCCGGGGCCTCGCCCACCAGGTAGAACTCGACGCTCGAGTTCGGCGGGGCGGTGCCTTCCACAGTCGCGTTCCCGGACTCGTCTATGACAAGAGAGCCGCCCTCGAACACCGGGAAGTTGTAGCCGCGGTTCGGCTTGTTCGTGTTGTTGTTATTCCCGTCGTTGGGGGTGACCCCGTCACCGAGGAGGTCTATGCCCAGCCCTCCGTTACCGTAGGTGGAGTTCTCGCTTACAAGGACTGTATAGGAGCCCTTGTCCCAGACGACTATCCCTATCCCGTCGTTGTTCCTTACCTGGTTACCTGATACGTCGCAGACCGTGCTCGCGGTGATGGAAACCCCGTCCCCAACGTTTTCGTCAATGGTGTTATCGGTCACCGTGGCCCCGGACGTGATCTCGATTCTGACACCCGCGTATCCTACCGTTTTGAGAGATGGAGGCGACGTGTAGTCGCTCACCACGGAAGGAGTCCCTTCCCACGTATAAGCATTACCCGCTCCCTGGTCCAGGAAGGCGCCTTCCTCCCAGTAGTAGTTGCCCGGGGTCCTGTCGATGCTGTTCCCGGTACCCCCCTCGTAGGCGTCGAAGAAGCTGCTCGCGGATGTCCAGACGTCCGCCCTCACGTACCACGTCTGGTACAGGTCGGCGGTGGTGTCGTGGAAGAGGGCGACGTTGAAGTCGTTCGTCCCGTCAGCGTCGGGCACTTCCGTGTTGTCCGCCGTGACCGGCACCGGGTCGGAATCCGCGAGGAAAAAGCACCCCGGGTCTCCCCAGAGGTTATCCAAATAGTCCGTCCCGCTCCAGCTCAGCGGGCTAGCGGAGGCATAATATGTGGATGTGGGCTGCACCGGCCCGCCGTTATCTTTAATAGTGTTGTAGCTCACTTCGCAGCTCGCGGTCAGGACCTCTACCCCGTTCTGTTCGTTGTAGAGGATCGTGTTTCCACCCGCCGCGGAACCGCCCACGGTGTTGCTCCCGGCGTCGCTAGCGACCTTTACGCCGTCCTGGGTGTTTCCCAGGTCGGCAGTCCCCGCGGAATCGGTCCCTACGTAGTTGCCCTGCACGCTGTTACCCTGGGTCCCTGAACCCTGCAGCAACACGCCGCATCCGGTGTTGCCTGATATCACGTTCCTCCTGGCCGCGGTGGCGCCGCCGATGAGGGTGCTCGTCGTGCCGGTGCCCTCTCCCGACGCCAGGTCGATGCCGTTGGAGTCGTTCGGGATCGCCGACGTGCCGGCTGCGTTCAGCCCGATCGTGTTGCCCCACACGTAGTTGCCGGATGTCTTTTCCAATTTGAGCCCATCCATGGCGTTCCCGCTTATCACGTTCCCCTCGCCGGTGTTCACCCCTCCGATGGTGTTGCCGCTGCCACCGTATAGAAAGACGCCGTGCTGGCCGTTCCCGAAGTCACCGCTGCCGGAGGAATTAGTACCGATGTAGTTGCCCGCCAACTGGTTCCCCGTGGTGCCCGTATCCCCGACCTGGACTCCCATCGTGGTATTGCCGGAGACCACGTTCTTCTTTGCGCCGGCCCCGCCCACGATATTGTTCTGGGCACCACCGGCCACATAGATACCGACGCCGTTGGCTACGGCACCGTTTCCGGCCGCGTTCAGCCCGACGACGTTCCCGTAGACGTTGTTCTCTGAGGCGGTGTATACGTCTATGCCCCCGCCGGTGTTGCCGCTCACCAGGTTTCCCTCTCCGGAGTTCGCCCCGCCGATCGTGTTGCTTGAGCAGCTACTATAGACGACGACGCCGAACTGGCCGTTGGCGACAGCGGCGGACCCGGAAGAGTTCGTGCCGATGTAGTTCCCCATTACCTGGTTATCCGTAGAGCCTGTATTCGTGATCATGATCCCGTGCGCGCTGTTGCCCGAGAGCACGTTCCTCTGTCCCGCCCCGCTGCCGCCGATGACGTTTCCAGCAGAGGCGTTCTGTATCATGACTCCTATCAGGTTCGGGAGCGCGTCGGTGCCGTTCGCTTTCATACCGATAAGGTTTCCGTACGCGTGGTTCCCCGAGGAGGCGTAGATCCCTATTCCGCTGTTCGTTGTGTGCCCGCTGATGAGGTTTCCTTCTCCCGTGTCATCCCCGCCGACGGTGTTGCCGCTCGAACCGTTATAGAGAAACACCCCCATCGACCCGTTGGCCCTGGCTGCGGTCCCCGCCGAATCCGTTCCTATGTAGTTCCCGATCACCACGTTCGAAGAGGTGCCGGCTTCCTGGATCGTTATACCGTTCTGCGTGTTACCCGAGATCACGTTCCTCTTGTACTCGGTATCCCCGCCGATGGTGTTGCTCTGAGACGCGCCGTAAAGTGTTATCCCGGAGTACGAGTTCGGCAGCGCTGTGCCTGAGGCATCGAGCCCGATCGTGTTGCCCTGGACGTAGTTCCCGTCCGCGTCATACATCGAGGCGCCGTTCCCGTTGTTCCCGCTCAACAGGTTGCCCTCTCCCGCGCTGTCTCCTCCCACCGTGTTGCCGGAGCATTGGCCATACAGCTGAACGCCGTCCTGGGTGTTACCGAGGTCTGCGGTCCCGTTCTTATCCGTCCCGATGTAGTTCCCGGATACTATATTGCTCGAGGTGCCGGAGCCCGTGATCTGAACTCCGTGCGAGGTGTTGCCCGAGATCACGTTCCTCTCGGCGGACTCATCGCCTCCGATGGTGTTTGAAGTGCAGCCCGACTCCAGCGTGACGCCGGTCAAGACGTTGGCGACGGTTGCGGTCCCGGAGGCGTTAGTACCGATGTAGTTCCCGATGACCGTGTTGCCCGAGGTGCCGGTGCCCGAGATCTGGACGCCGTGCGATGTGTTTCCTGATATCACGTTCCTCTTGGCCGATGTGGTGCCGCCGACGACGTTATTGTCCGAGCTTGTGTTTATTGTTACGCCGCTGACACTGTTTGCGACGGCAGCGGTCCCGGCAGCGTCCAGCCCGATCGTATTGCCCCATACGTAGTTCTGTGGGCTGTCGCCTATGCTGACTCCGGACCAGTTGTTACCGCTTATAACGTTTCCCTCTCCGGAGTTCTCGCCACCGACGTAGACTCCGGTAACTGAACTGGAGATACTGACGCCGTCCCGTCCGTTTCCGAGGTCCGTAGTGCCGTCCTTATCGGTGCCGATATAGTTGCCTGTGACCCTTATGCCCGCAGAATCCGCAAGCTGGATCGCGATTCCGTGCTGGGAGTTGCCCGAGATTACGTTTCTCTCAGCAGAGGTGTCACCTCCGATAGTGCTACCTGGGCTTCCGTAGATGTAGATACCGTACGTGCCGTTCGCGACTGCTGATTCTCCGGTCGGGTCGGTCCCGATGTAGTTGCCGGCGATGGAGTTGTCAGTGGTAGTCGCGGTCGTCATCACGATACCGCAGCCGGTGTTTCCGGAGATCACGTTTCTCTTATTATCTGTATCCCCGCCTATGGTGTCATGGTCAGCACCCGAGGTGATACCTATGCCGTTCGCGTTCGGTACCGCGCCGGACCCCGAGGCGTTGAGCCCTATCCAGTTTCCCCAGACCGTGCAGTAGGAGGCGGAGTCGCCGCCTAGATCGATACCGTAGCCCCCGTTCCCGCTTATCAGGTTGCCCTCACCGTGGGTGCTTCCGCCGATGACGTTATCGGCGTCACATGCGACGAATATGCCGTCGCTGGCGTTCCCCAGGTCGACGGTGCCTGTGTAGTCGGTGCCGATATAGTTACCCTGCACCTCGTTGGTGTCGCTGTCAGTGTTGATGACTACACCGTGCCCGGAGCCGCCTGTGCCGCTCGAGCTGATTACGTTGCCCGCGTTGGCGTCATCCAGGCCCGCGCCTCCGATAAGGTTGCTGTCGGCGTTGTCGTCGATCATGATCCCTTCCGCGCTGCACCCGTCTCCGGTAGTGCCATTGGCTCTGGTCCCAAGGTAGCTGCCCTCTACAGTGTTGGAATTCCCGGTGATGTGGACGTAATGGTTGCCGCCCCTCAAAGCGAGCCCGCGGATCTTACAGCTGTTTCCGCTGAGGGTGAACAGGTAGTCGGAAGTGATGCTGCTTCCGTTGATCTCGATCGCGATCACCCGTGAGGTGCCTGTTCCAAGCGGTCCAGCGACACCGTCTGTCGCGGTGTAGCCGTCTATGGTAGTGCTGGCCTCGGTAAGGGCGGGTAACGCGGTCGTCGGTGTTATAGTGCGAGTTCCGGAACCGGGGAGAAGCGAGAAATCGATCGTGTCGGATTCCCCGTCGATGTTGGCGTCGGTGATCGCCTGCCGAAGGGATCCTGCCCCAGAGTTGTCCGTATTGGTTACGTAGGTCGAGAACAGGTACACCGAGTCGGAGATCGCGACCTCGGTGCTGGGCGTCACCAACCCGTTGGCCGAAACGACCTCGGACACCGGTGTGGATATCGCCATCTTGATGGTCTGGCCCGAAGTGGCGCCCGAACCGATGTTGAGTACCACGTAGACGCATACCTGCGAGGTGCCGACCGACATGGGCGTGGTCCCGGTCACCGTCGCCTTCTGGGACGCGTTGAAGGACGGTGTAGAGCCGAACAGGGCCTCGGTCCCGCTGTAGTCGGGGGTATCGGTCGTCTCGTAGTAAAGCTTCACGTCGGACAGGTTCGAGTTTGCGTTGACGGTCCCGATCTCGGTGACGGTTATGCTGGTCACGCTCGTGGTGGTCGTTTTCCTGATGAAGGTGAAGGCGCCCCCCACGTATTTGTTCATCGAACCGGCTTTCAGATTCAAAACGTGGATCCCGGCAGACCCGACCGTGAGGTAGTCCTCCGCCCACTCGATGTTGAACTTGAACGTGGTGTTCGAGTCGCCGGCCAGGTTCTCCTGATACAGCGCGATCCCCTCGCCGGGCTTCAGGATAAGCTCGTCCTGGTAGGTAACTATCGTCTCGAAAAGTCCGAGCGCCTGCCCGACCGCGCCCGGCACACATACGCCAGTTATTCGCGAGCTCGCGGTGGTACCAGTGGGGTAGGTCACGCTGATGGCCGTGCTCCTCGTCCTCACCTCGACTGTGGACGCACCGGTGGTGCTGTTCTTCTTTGCGGCGGCATCGGTCTGCGCCGTGCCGCTCGATGACGAGGTTATGCGCCGGACCGTCGCGGCCACGTAACCGGCGTTCGTCTTGGTCCCGGTCCTGTCGGCTCTCGTCTCTATCCTTTTCACCACGTAATTCTTGAGAGACGTGGATGGGTTCATCAGCGTCGCATAGACGGTGCCGGCTGCGGTCGTGCCAGCTATCGAAGGAGTGCCGTACATGTACTCGTCCTTCTGCGAGGGGTTCGAGTCCTGCTCCGCCCACTCCAGCATGAACTTTGTTTTGTTGTAAGAGGTGGTGGCCGCATCCTGCTTGAAGACCAGGCCTTCTCCGGGCGCGAGCACCAGCTGCTCGTCGTTCGCAAACACGAACTCCCTGTGCCCGCCGAGCTGCATGTTGGCGAAAGAGGAGCCGACGGCGCCGGGCCCGGTGAGCGTGAAGAGGCGCGAAATCGTCGGGTAGGTCACTGACATACCGTTATAGTAGATCGTGAGCGCCGTGTCTACCGACCCCGTGTTCTTTTTCGGCACGTCGGCTGCGAGGATGGCGGTGCCGCCAGAGGCGTAGGCCGTGATCCTCCTGACCGAGAAAGGGATGTATGTGAGGGTACCGCTGGACACGTCTATCTGCGTGCTGATACGTTTCACGATAGCGTATTTCCCGCTTCCGTTCCAGAACATCGCATGTACGTAGTTGGCGGTCGTGCTGCCGGTCCCAAATATTGAAATGACATACTCATTCTGCGCAGGGGGGGCACTGGATTCCTCGTCCCATTCGATGGCGAACCTGACCTGCTGGTTGGTGATGTCCAGTGAGCTACTGTGGATGAGGGCCACACCCTCGCCGGGCTTCAGGATGAACTTCTCGTTGTTCCCGAAGTGGATCTCCTTCCTGGACTGGAGGGTGCCCACGTTGATGGCACCGCTGGTGCATAGGATTTTGGACGTGTTAGACACCGGAAGTTTCACGACCGGCCCGGTGTGACGGAGATCCATCACGGTGTCCACCGTTCCGGTGTGTTTCTTGGGCACGTTAGCCGCCGTGATGGGTGTGCCTCCCGGGGGGTCGGAATAGTAGCCTGATATCCTGTAGACCGAGAAAATCGCGTTGACACTTGTGGCGACCGCGTCTATTCTCATCTCCATCCTTTTAACGACCGCGGTTTTGCCACTGTTGACCGGATTGAAGAACGCCTGATGGGCAATCTCGCCGGTATAATTCTGAGCGACTGCCGGGTAGGTTATCATGTACTCGCCCTGCGATGCCGGCGTGCTGCCGCTGGCAACCTCCTGCCACTCGAACATGGACCAGTAGCCCGTCACGGAAGGGCTGCCGGCGCTTTCGAGATAGACCGCCACGCCCTCGCCCGCCTGCAGGATGAGTTTCTCGTCGTTAGGCCCGAAAGCTATCTCCTTCACACCCTGCGGCTGGCTGGCCGCCGCAGCCGTGGTCACGCTCATCAGCCTCGAGTCGGCGTTGCCGGCCCAGGAAGAAACTCGGACGTCCTTGTATTTCAGGTCCACCACGCTGGTGTCGCTGCCGGTATGCTTCTTGGGGATGTCCGATTTCGTTACCGTGGTCGTGCCCGTGCCCGCCGTCGGAGCAGCGGTGATCCTTCTGAGCGTCAACGGGACGTAGGTGCCCACGTTGACCGCCGAAGAGTATATAGCCATTCTTTTCATGATCACCGTCTTGCCGGAATCGCCGGGGTTGAAGAAAGAATCGCAGACGTAGCCGGCCGGAGCGGAGGTTTCGGCGAAACTCTGGAAGGAGTATATGTATTCACCTTGAGAGGCTGGGGGGCTGGCCTGCTCCTCCCACTCGGCAAGTAGCCTGATCCTGTGGTTGACAGTCAGACCTACCGTCTGGTACAGGCAGAACCCCTCCCCGGGCTGGAGCACGAGCTTCTCGTTGTCGCCTAACGTGAGGTCCTGGTAACCGCCGATAGACCCCTCGCCGTAGGGGGCCATGACAAACAACATCCTGGCGTCGTGTCCAGAGCCGACCTTGGTCGTCGTTACGCCGCTGTGAAAGACCTGTGTCTCGGGGTTGGAGGAGTCGCTGTGCTTCTTGGGGATGTCCGATGCGCCTATCTGGGTTCCCCCGGACGCGGCGGTTATCCTGCGGACCGCTACAGGTATGCCGGAGCCGAGCGCCGCCGCGTCGATCCTGACGTTTATCCTCCTCACGATGGCTGTCTTTGTGCTGGTCAAAGGGTTGAAGAGCGCCGCGTAGCAGTAGTCGGCCGTAGCGGTCCCGGTGATCGGACCTACCGAGATGTTGTACTCGTTCTCCGATGAGGTCAGGGCGGCCCTGCTCGGGGGCGGGGTCGGGAGCAGGAACAGCGTCACGCCGCATACGAGAAGAAGCGATGTGATGACAACAAACGTTGTGGAGCGGAAGCCCCTCCGGGGACGACCGCCGACACTGCTATGGTTATGAACCTCTACTGTCCGGCATATTCTTTTTCTGCGACTCATAGGCCACCTGAGCTCAGGGATGAACTACACTAACCACCGTAAACTTGCCCCAGGCGCCCTGTCTGCCCCTCTCTTTTCCTCCGTCTTAAAACAAGCCAGATCACCAGCCCGACCACCAAGGCGATAAAGAGAATAATCGCCAGGATGAACCACCATGGGATGATCCAGAAGCTGAGTGTGCCCGTAAGCACCTTTTCCTTTTCCCCGTAGGTTATGCGGACTTTCGCGGTATAGCGTCCGACCGGCGCCCAGAAAGAATTGCGGCCCCACTTGACCTCGAATCTCCTGGTGCTTGCCGGCAGGATGTTGCCGCCGGTAGGGTTCAGGGAGACTGAACTCTGGCCGGACCCCCAGGTGTTCTTTGCGGTGATTATACCTTTCGGCTTGAAATGGACGTTGCCGGTATTCTCAAGACGCACTGTGAAATTCACCGGAGGCTTCAGCATAAGTGAGGGCGCGGTGAACTCCGCGATCGATCCGCTCTCGACTACCGCCCCGGGTACTACGACCAGGACCAGTGTGCCCACCATGCTGGCGATACCGATCTTGCTTATGTCCACTTTCTGTTTCGGTGTCAGGAACTCGGCCGGAGGCTTGGTGGCGAAGAAGACCACCCCGTAATGACCACCCGGCTCGGCGTCGACCGGAACAGCGATCTTGTACTTCCACTCCGTGACCTGTTCAGGGGTGAGCGCTATCTTGGTCTGGTCATACTGTACCCAGTCGGCGAGGGAAAACTTCTTCTCGGTATCCGCGGCGGGATAGAAGGCAGGCTCACCTGTCTCGCCCCTGGCGGTGAAATTCATCGCCAGGGGATAGACCTCGATAACGCGGTTCGTCGGGTTTGACACCTTGACCGTCGCCTCAACCCTTGATCCCGGCTGAAGCGACAGCTCCTCCGTGGTCGGGGAGACGGTCAACCCCTGGCTTTTCTCCTGCGCGAGGGCAGCGCAAGGGAGGACCAGTAGAATTAAGCACAGGCATACAGCTGTCTTCCTCAGCATCCTCACCCCTACGTCATGGCCTTTAACAGGCCTTCGCTCATCAGTATTATTACTCTTCGTCTATGTATATCCCTGCCGTTCTCAGAAATTGGCCGTCGCGACGTAGGTCATGACGTCCTGGTAGGACCCGGCCCTCACGAAGCCGCTGGCCTTCGCTTTGTGCACCACCGTTATAGTGTGGTTAGCAATCGGATGCGTGGTGTAGCTCGCGAGCGTCTTGTCGGCCAGTGTCAGCCCTCCAACAGTGTCGGACCCATGAGCAAAATCAGCGGCAACGGTTGCCGTGCCGTCGGACGAAGCCTGCAGGCCGAAGCCGAGGGTTGCCGCGCTCAGGTCTGCGGTTGCACTGTAGCTTCCATCCGCCGAGCCGATGATGTCGGTCGGCGAGGCCGACTTGTAGAGCCCCGGGTTGCTCGCGCTGCCGGTGTCCCGAACAGTCACCGTGTAACCGCTGTTCGAGTTCGTTCCGACTACAAGCGTGATGTTCGGGCTGGCGGTCGTCACGGAGCCCACGACAAATGTGCCGAACGCCGTCGAATTGGCGGAAACGCTAAAGCTCAGCGACGGGTCAACGGTAGCGGTAACGGTGACCTGCTCGTCGGCGAGGATGGCCACAGCCAGCCTCCCCGAGTCCCCGAAGGTACCACCGATACTTATCGTGTAGGTCCCGGCCGAGCCCGGGTTGGTGATCTGGTTTGCGCCACTCGATGCGTTGGTCCCGATCTCGACTACCACCTTGTCGCTGGCGGTGATCTCGCCGGCCGCGGCGTTTGTCGGCGCGGTCAGGGTAAGCACCTGGCCCGCGAATGCCGCACCCCAGACACCACTGGCTGCGGTCCCGGCCAGGGTCTCCTCCGTCTCGTAGCCGGTCGACGCGCCGTGCGACAGGTCGATGTCCCCGAAAGCGACCGAGCCGATGGTGAATGCGGCAGCGAAAGTGACCGTTATGGTATCTGTCGAAGCATCAACGCCGGTCGGGGTCGTGAACTTGATGGTGTGGTTCGATGCGATCGACGCCTTGAGGCGGCTCATCGTGTCGGACACGCTCGTCAGAGGATCGGCGCTGGCCACCTGCAGGGCCAGCATGGAAACCATGCAGACCGTGGCAATGGAAACCGTAAGGAATCTTGCTACTCTTTTCATCTCTACCTCCCAATCTCAGGTTCTGAAGTCATCCGTACGTACTGGTCCCGTCTATATATGAAGCGCCATCTCCCTCAAGCAGTTTATTTCTAGTACCACCCAAAAGTATTACTACAACACTGTATATCGGTGATTTCTTGCTATTACTTTAGGTAATTCGCCTACTGCATATGCCTAATCTACAGAGATTAGTCAGGAACCCTGCCGGCCTGAACGGGCACCAAAGAGAGCGGCCCTGAACCGCACGCCCGAGACGGGCTGAAGATGAATAAGCCCACCGGTACAGCTTCGAGGCCTTTTATGCCTGTCTGAATGAAAGGAAAAGCAGGCTCAAGCTGCGTTTTCGGGTCTCCTTTTCTCCCGGCCCGAGCTAAACCGCGTGCCTCCAGGGCGCTGACATGAGGGTATAATCTACTACGTGGTTCGAGCGCGGACCTGATAACCGACTTCTCCGGAATGGGCGCAGGCATGTCAATCGCATCGCCGTCCGCGTCCCCCCGCAGTAAACGGATACACTCTGTCCAGGCTGCAGGATTAACTTCCCGTTTTCGCCGAAGTAGATCTCCTATCTCGACTGCAGCGTCCTGACGTTGTAGGCGCCGACAACCGAGAGGAATAATGATGTGGTCGCCCCGGCCGGAGTCACGGTCGGGCTGGTATGCCGGAACTCCATCACTGTATCGGATGTGCCGGTGTGTTTCTAGGGGACGTCGGCCCGCGCCATCTGGGTCCCGGCCGAGGCCGACGATATCCGCCCCCTCCGCCACTATCGCCTTGCGGATGGCCTCGGTATCAGCGGAGGTGGCAGGATTCTGAGTAAGGGCAAACCTCTTCAAGCCAGGCAATTATCGGATGCAATTTGCATCCCATTTGCATTCATCCATCAGTTGCCGCCATGCTCCTGTGGAACAACATAACGGAGTTCTTTGATCGCGGCTATAAATTCCTCTGTCGGGACACCCAGGCTCGACGCTAACTCCTCAACCTTTTTCATAACGACAGCGGCTTCCCTTATTTCATTTTCTTCCACCATCTCTGCCTCCTTTTCAACGGCGTGATACAGGTTTTCTTCCCCCGTCAATTGAAAAATTCCGAGAGGGTTCTTTGTCACGATTTGTTCATCATGCACAAGGTCAATCCCCATCATCCACATCCCGGTTGATATATGCATCATTGATAATTCTTGTTCAGGTTCTTTCATCACTCACCGCCTTGCTTATTTCTCTTCCCCTAGATCGCTACTATGAACATATCAGTCAGGCTTCCTGTTTCAGCTCCTCGAGCAACCCCAACTGCTCCTTCGTCGCTTGCCTCAAGTCTTTAAACCACCCCCTCCTGCCGCGATGCATTTGCAGAAACCCATATATCTCAACCCCGGAACTCGCCCCCCGCTCGGTCGACTCATACTCACGCGACTCGCAAAAGGCATAGATATCAGCAGGCAGGCCGTCGCAATGCAGGCCGTCAGGAAAATGGCCACTCTTCTCATCTCTAACTCCCAATCTCAGATTCTGAAGTCATCCGTACGCACTGGAGTTCTCTATATCTGAAGCGCCATGTCCCTCAAGCAAAGAATTTCTAATATTATCCAAAAGTACTTACTTAAGAACTTGTATCGGTGATTTCCCTATTATACATTAGGGTTTCTAACTAGTCCATAGGGATTAGTTAGAAACCCTGCCGGCCTGAACGGGCACCAACTGGAGCATCTGTTACAAGCACGCCCGAGGCGGGCTGAAGACTAAAAAAAGCCCACCGTTACAGCTTCGAGGCCTTTTATGCCTGTCTGAATGAAAGGAAAAGCCGGCTAAAGCTGTGTTTTAGGGTCTTAGAGTAGGGGAAAAGCCCACCACGGCCCACCGTTTGAAGCCTGCAGCCTGTTTCATGGCGGGGCCGGCGCATAGAAAGCGACGGCGACACCTCGCGCAAACCGCTCCTGCGGGTACCTTCTTTCCTCCCCGGCATGCCCGCCGCCTCCGGGCCATACCATTTGACGCGCTGCCAGGTGTCTCTGGTGTAGTATTGCTGTGCCACTACAGGAAGCAACAGTTATATAATGTAGCGGCTATAAACCACAGGGGGTGATCGCGTGTCGAGTAAGCTGTCTGTGGCCAACCTCGCCGACCGGGGGGCCAGAAAATACGGCGACAAAGTAATGGCCATCCGCGAGGACCCCGTCAAGTACACGTCCATGGGCGAGGACTTCGATGGCATCAATGCCACTTACAATCACTCGCTGAAAGCCGCGTGCGGGTCGGCGGCGGGGCTGCGGAAAAAGCTTGGCGTCAAGGCCGGAGACCGCGTCGCAGTGTATCTTTCCAACGTCCCCGAGTTGGGCGTTGCCTTCATGGCAGCCTCGAGAATAGGGGCGCTCACTGTCCCGTTCAACTACATGCTCAAGGCGGCCGAGTTGAAGGGGATGATCGAGGACTGCGGAGCGAAGGTCATGATAACGGAACCGATGCTTTTCGAATCGAACATCAGGGACAAAAGCAACATTCCCGGCATCGAGCACTGGATAATGGTAGGCCCCAGGGAACAGGTCCCGGAAGGGTTCCTGTCTATCGATGAGCTTTCCGAAGGCCTGGAGGATAAGTTCGTGGAGCCGGTTGAGCTCGATCCCAACGAGCCTATCGCAATCTTCTACACTTCAGGCACGACCGGCTTCCCCAAGGGGGCCATGCTTACCAGCAAGAACTGTCTCTCCACGGTCACCAAAACGGTAAGGCTGCTGAGACTCGGCAAGAAAGATTTCGGCATCGCTCCGCTTCCCCTCGCCCACATCTTCGGCTTCAACACTTCGATCATCGGCGGGCTGTTCTCGGGCGCTTCAGGATACCTGATGAGGTTTTTCGACCCGGAGAAGGCGCTGAAGTTGATCGAGCAGTACCAGGCCACGCTCTTCATAGGCGTGCCTGCCATGTACAACCTCATGCTTGAATCTCACCCGGAGAAGTATGATCTTTCGAGCATGAGGTACTGGCTTTCCGGCGCGGACGCGATGCCTGTCGAGCAGATAAAGCGGTTCGAGAAGCTCGGCGGCAGGTTCATCGAGGGCTACGGGCTGGTCGAGACCGCCCCGATAATCAGCGTCAACCTTCCTTTCATCAGAAAGCACGGCTCCGTGGGGATACCCGTGATCGGGGTGAAGGTCCGCGTTATGGACGAGAAGGGAAAGATGCTCAAACGGGGCGAGGTCGGTGAGATAGTGGTCCGGGGCCCGAACGTGATGAAGGGATACTGGAACGACGATGAGCGCACCGCGGAGGCGTTCAAGTATGGCTGGTTCCACACCGGCGACATTGGCTACCGGGACAGGCTCAATTTCATCTACTTCGCGGACCGGAAGAAAGACGTCGTCAAGGTCGGCGGGTACTCGGTTTTCTCCCGCGAGGTCGAGGAGGAGATCCTGATGAATCCGAAGGTGCACGAAGTCGGGGTCATCGGGCAGAAGGACCCGGTCAAGGGGCAGGTGCCGGTGGCCTTCGTCCAGCTCAAGCAAGGGGAACAGGCGACGGAGCGGGAGCTGCTCGACTGGTGCGACCAGCAGATCGCCTCCTACCGGCGGCCCCGGAGGGTAATAATAATCGACGAGATGCCGCTGACGATGACCCTGAAAGTGCTCAAGACAGAACTCAGAAAGATGCTGGAAGAAATCGAAGCAAAGACGGGGGCGACAGGCGCTCCCGAGTGAAAGGAGGAACAGCCTATGGTCTCGTTCGAGCCGAGCGAGGAACAGGCAATGGTCAGGGAGACCATCGCCGGCTTCGCCACCGACATGATCGAGCCGGTGTTCAGGGAGTGCGACGAGTCGGGAGAGATCTCGCAGGACCTGGTGAAAACCGGCTGGGAGCTCGAGGTGATATCCTCGTGTGTCCCGGAGGAGTACGGCGGATTTGGCGAAGGCCCTTCCGCTTTGACCGGAGTCATCGCCTATGAGGAGCTGGCGCACGGGGACCTCTCGACCGCGATGCACATCCTGTCCCCGACGTTGCTCTCCTACACGGTACTTCTGGAAGGGACCGACGAGCAGAAGAAGGAACTGCTGCCAGGTTTCTGCGGCGGAGATTTCAAGCCTGCCGCCGCAGCCCTCGTCGAGCCGCGCTATTCGTTCTGCCCCAGCAACCTGGCGACAACGGCGAAGCGCGACGGCGAGGAGTACGTGCTCAAGGGCCAGAAGTGCCTGGTCCCGCTGGCGGCCGAATCGGACGCGCTGCTGGTCTTCGCGACCGCTTCGCCCGGGTCCGGTTTCTCGGGTACGGAAGCGTTCGTGGTTCCGCGCACGGCCGAGAACCTCGTGATAAGCGAGAAGGAAAAGAACATGGGGCTCAAGGCCCTTGCCACATATGAGGTCACCCTCAACGACGTCCGGGTGCCGCTTGCCAACAAGGTCGGCGGAAACACGGGTATCGACTTCCTGAACCTGTTGAGCCGTTCGCGCCTGGGAGTCGCGGCGCTGGCTACGGGGATGATGCGAAGGGCGGCCGAGCATTCGAGGGATTACGCGAAGGACAGGATCGCCTTCGGTGAGCCGATCGGATCGCGCCAGGCCATAGCCTTCATGATCGGAGAGATGTTCATGGAGACGGACGCCACCAGGATGCTGGTCTGGGAGGCCGCCTGGAAATGCGACCGCGGAGAGGAGTTCGCAAAGGACGCGGCCCTTGCCAAGAACTATGCCGCTGAGAAGTGCATGAAGGTCTGCGACGGCGCCGTCCAGGTCATGGGAGGGCACGGTTATGTGCGGGACAACCCGCCTGAGCTGTGGTTCAGGAACGCGCGGGCGTTCTCCTCGCTTGAAGGCATAGTCATGGTATAGGGGGTGTGACTGATGATAGATTTCGAGATTTCTCCGAAGATAAAAGGTACGCAGAGGATGCTCAGGGCCTTCGCCGAGCAGGCACTGCGGCCCGTCGCCAGGCAGTACGACGAGAACGAGCACGAGAAGCCCACCGACCTAATCAACATGGTGCACGGCTTCATGAAAGGCGGAATCGGCGGCTCGATGGGCGGCGGTGGCGAAAAGAAAGAGGACGAGGGCAAGGAGAAGAAGAGGCGCGAGACGAACTTCGCGACCGCGGTGACCGTCGAGGAGATATTCTGGGGCGACGCCGGCCTGGCGCTCGCTTTCCCCGGGCAGGGACTCGGCGGGGCGGCGGTGCAGGCGACCGGGACCCCGGAGCAGAAAGAGCGCTTCCTCAAACGGTTCGCGGAAGAGAAACCGTGCTGGGGAGCGATGGCCATAACCGAGCCTGAGGCCGGAAGCGACACCGCGAACCTGCGCACCACCGCCCTGAGGGACGGCGACGAGTGGGTTCTGAACGGCGAGAAGATATTCGTCACCAGCGGGAAGAGCGCGCTCGAGGACTCCGAAGGCTTTACCGTGGTCTGGGCCACGGTGGACCCGAAGGCGGGGCGCGCCGGAATAAAGCCGTTCATCGTAGAGCACGGCGCGCCGGGCATGCAGATCACCAAGATCGAGGACAAGATGGGGATCCGGTGCTCGGATACGGTCTCAATCTCTTTCATGGACTGCCGGATCCCGGCCGACAACATACTGGGAAGCCCGGACGTCGTAGACAAGACCCAGAACAAGGGTTTCAAGGGGGTAATGGCGACCTTCGACGCCACCCGGCCGCTGGTTGCGGCGATGGCGATCGGGGTCGGCAGGGCGGCGTTGGATTTCCTCAAGCAGACACTCGCAGACGAGGGCGTTGAGGTCCGATACACCATAGCTCCCACCCGCATGACCGCGATCGAGCGGGACATAGCCGACATGGATGCGAACCTGAGGGCTGCTCGGCTCCTGACGTGGCGCGCGGTCTGGATGCTGGACAACGGCCAGCGCAACAGCCTCGAGGCGTCGATGGCCAAGGCCAAGGCGGGGCTTGCGGTCACGGAGATAACGCAGAAATGTGTCGAGCTGCTGGGTCCGGTCGGATACTCGCGTAAGCTCCTGCTGGAGAAATGGATGCGCGACGCGAAGATAAACGACATCTTCGAGGGGACCGGCCAGATACAGATGCTGATAACCGCGAGGAACGTGCTCGGCTTCGGGAGGGACAAACTCAAGTAAAGACATCTGGGGTCAACGCAAACCGGGGTCAAACAGCGGTTTGCGCCCACAGGTCGAACGGTGATGCTGAAAGCGTACCGCGCGCAAACCGCTGTTTGACCCCGGTTTGCGTTAGATAATCAGGACGGCACTGGAGGTTTCTCGAATGGATCAGCAAGGCGAACCGCAGCCAGAAGCAATCCGGCCCCCAATGGGCGACAGGGGCTTGAGGCGCATCAGGGTTTAGCAGTGCCAGACGCCGATGCATCACCAATGCAAAGCACCGATCCGCGCGCTCCCGCATGGTTGAAAGTCAACTCCTCCCCTTATAATAGATGGCGCCTGACGAGGGGGTGCGGAATCGAGCCTGAAACGCTACGTATTCTTCTAGGAAAGCCCGAGAGGATCTCCGGCTTCGATAACGGCCTGGTCGCTCGCGTGGCCTCGGCTGTCGGCGACCGGCGGGCGGCGCTCTTGGAGATAGCCGGACGCGACAGTGTCGCGGCGGGTTTGACGGCAGCCTCGTCGGGCAGGTACGACCTGCTGATCCCTACCGTCGTCTACACGGGCACCGAATACGGGGACTGGGACGTGGTCCTCAACAACGCGGAAGCGCTGGCCGGGCGGCTCCGTGACCGGCGGCAGGTAGACGTGCTTGAGACTGTTGTGCTCGGCTCCCCCGTCTGGTGGCACGCTGTAGCTGCCAGGTTCTCCGGGGAACTTTCACGCCTTTACGGTTTCTCGACGACATGCATCGCTTGCCACATGTACGTCCACGCTGCGCGCGTCCCGTTCGCGCGCGCTACAGGCGCAACAGCGGTCATTGCGGGCGAGCGCCTGTCCCACGACGGACGACGCAAGCTCAACCAGCTCAAGCCGTGCCTGCGCACCTACCGGGCCGTCCTGGCAGAACAGGGAATCGAGCTCGACATGCCCCTTGAATCCCTGCAGGACGGAAAGCGCCTGGAGGAGCTCGTCGGGCCCGGCTGGGCCGAGTCCGGTAGACAGATGAGATGCATCCTGGAGGGAAATTACAGAGACGTGTCGGGAGAGATAACCGCGCGGGAACAAGACCTCGAAGAATACCTCGGGCAGTTCCTGGCGCCGGCATTCCAGGCGATTCTATCTTCCTTCATACGCGGTGACGCGCCGCCGGATTACCTGGCGCTTGCGGGAGAAGCCTTCTCCAGTGTTCTCGAGAGGAGGAGCGGTTGAAAGCCGCCCTGATAATCGTGGACGGCATGGCCGACCGGTCACAGGAATCGCTCGGCAGGCGCACCCCCCTGCAGGCGGCCGTGCTTCCGAACCTCGACCGGCTCGCGCGCATCAGCGCGTGCGGGCACATGTACCCTGTCGGCCCGGGCATCTGCCCGAGCAGCGACCAGGCCCACTGGCGGATCCTCGGATACGGCAGACATCCATTTCCGGGGCGGGCCTCTATCGAGGCGATAGGGGCGGGCGTGGAGCTGTCGCCAGGAGACGTGGTCGTCAGGGTCACCTTGGCGACCACCATGCTGGAGGAGAACAACCGTTATATCCAGGTGGCCCCCGCCTACCTTCCCGAAGACCAGGCCACCGCGATCTTTTCATCTCTGGTGAAATACAAGCCCGAGTACCTGGAGGCGAGGATCCACCACATGGGCGGGCCGTTCATGGTCATCGTGCTGTCGGGAGGTGCCTCCGCTGAGGTGACCGACTCCGACCCCCTGTTCTTCCGCCTGCCGGTCCGGCCGATCGTGGCGTTCACCGACGCGCAGGGGGTAGAAGCGGAGGACACCGCAAGTGAGCTCACCCGTTTCACGTCCTGGGCCGCTGACGTCCTCGAATCTCACCCGGTGAACGCCGGGCGGAAAGAGGAACGCATGACGTTGGTCAACCACGTTCTCATCAAATGGCCGTCGGTCCCCCCGTCGGTCCCTTCTTTCTCGAGCGCGTGGGGTTTCGATTCTGTCGCCGTCGCCTCGGGGGTCTTCTACGCCGGGCTGGCGCGCGCGCTGGGCATGAGACATATTGAGGCCGGGGCTATTGGCGTGGCAGAAGACCTGGGGTGCAAACTGGACGAAGCTCTCGGCGCTTTGCGAAACGGCTGCGATTTCGCCTTCGTCCACACCAAGGCCGCCGACGAGGCTTCACACACGGGACGCCCGCGCAAAAAGGTGCGGGCGCTCGAGGAGCTCGACCAGGCCTTCGAACTCGTGGTCGAACAGTTCGCGCGCGACCCCGAACTGCTCACGGTGGTTACCGCGGACCACCCGTCTCCGTCAGGTGGTTCAGAAGAGGTCATACATTCCGGAGAATCCGTACCGGTTGTAATGGTCGGCCGTAACGTGAGGGTTGACCAGGTGGAAAGCTTCGACGAGGTGTCCTGCGCGCCGGGTTCGATCGGGTTGATAGGCGGTGACGATATTATGCCGCTCATCCTGAACCTCACCGACCGGGCCACGTTTGGCACTTCACGTCTTTCAGCGGACGACATCCCTTACAGGCCACAGCCATAACCGGAAGCACCCGGATAATACTGTAAACGGTTGTTATTAGTAGTTACTCGGTATTAGATAACCTGTGAACGGTAAGATTGACGGCTTTGCGGAGATCCCGGGATGGTCTGCCCGCATCACCACCGACTGCTCTGATCACCGGCAGTACCCCCGTCAAACCCGGGCCCTCCGGCTTCGCTTCAGCGCTGTCCACGATATAATATGCCGGTAAACACCCTGTAACCGGCCCTGGAGTAAGCGTGAAAGTTCTCCTTATCTCCGACTCGACCGGCCTGGGCTTGATGGAAGAGCGGCCCGAGCCGGCGTGGCGCGTAAGGTTAAGCAGCCTGCGGAACAAGGACCTGCTGGCGCCGGATTACGGTGCCATGTACGTAGCGGCGTACCTTGAAAGCCGCGGCCACGATATCAGGGTCGTTAACCTGATCGCTGATGTTCACCATGACGTCGAGCTGTTCCGCGAGCCCAACACGGGCCCCGACGAGTTCTCCGGCGCCATGATCGGAGGGCCGGACGCGCCGAAGGCTTCCAGGGACTACCTGTTCGACACTCTCGGGTCTTACCAACCCGACGTCATCTTCCTGACGCTCTCTATCTACAACCTGGCCCTGTTCTCGAGAAAACTGCTGGCCGACATCAAGAAAGCGTACCCGGACGGCATGCTGGTCACCGGGGGCATATATTCCACCCTCCATCCCGATGAGATACTCGGTGACGGAAACGCCGACGTGGTGATCCGGGGGGAAGGCGAGGTAACCGCCGCGGAGCTGCTCCAGGCCGTCACCGCGCGCGCCGGCCTGGACGGGGTCATGGGAATCAGCTACCGGAAAAGCGGTCAGGTCATACACAATCCCGCGCGCGGCCCTGTTCCCGACCTGGATGTCCTGCCCCACCCTTATACCGTCTCCGAGAAGTTCAACATTGGCAGGCGGTTCGAGTTGCTCTCGTCGCTCAACCCTGCCGACGACTACATCCCCGGCGCCGGTTTCCTTACCTCCCGCGGCTGCCCCGAGGCGTGCACCTTCTGCCTAGATCCCGCCATCAACCGTAGGCGAACGCGTTTCCACTCACCCGCTTACACCCGCAACGTGCTCGATTACTGCGCTGAGCATTTCCCCGGAGGGGCCGGCTCTTTCTTCTTCGGTGACGCCACGTTCACCATGAACAGGAAAAGGTTGAGGTCTCTGCTCGGCCTGCTGGACGGCCTCCCTTACTCCTACCAGATACAGACCAGGGCCGACTACCTCGATGACCGGACCGTCGAACTGCTTGCGGAAAGCGGCTTCACGACGGTCGCGATCGGCGCGGAGACGTTCAACGAGAAAATCCTGCAGGAGGTTGCGAAGAAACGGCTCAAGGTGAACGAGATACTTGACGCCGCGCGCTCGGTAAGAGGGCACGGCATGCATCCCGTGCTCACCTTTATCGTCGGTTTCCCCGGAGAGACCCGGGAGAGCATCGAGCGCACCGTAGAGATACTCAAGCAGAACCAGCTTTATACCGCGACCTTCTTCCCCCTAGTGGTCTTCCGGGGGACCGAGCTGTTCGAGCTTTTCAGGAAGCGATTCTCGAGCGACGAGATGGAAGGCATGCGGCTGAACCCGATGAGCGAGGAGTTCCTGTTCCTGAGCGACGAATTCCCGACCCTGGAGGAGATCACCGGCTTCACCAGGAAGGTCAACAGGTCCCTGATGGACGCCAGGACGGCGGCAACCTGAACAGGCCGCAGGGGCGACCCGTGACCCTGGCCCTTTTTCGTTAACAGGGATATCGGCCTATAATGGTGAGTGCCGGGCAGTTGGCTTTCAAATGAGGACCACTGCACAACTGCGGCGGGGCAGGAAAGGCGAGCGATGGATACACCCGACAGGGGCAGGCGCAGCAGGAAAAAGCCTCAACCTCCGCCGCCTGAGCCTGGGGCTACGCTGGACCTGGGCGAGATCACCGTTCACGATGACGGCCGCGTAGAGGTGCCGGAACGGCAAGTCACGAAAGAAGCCCCACCCGCCGGTGAGGCCGCCCGACCTCCGGGAGCAGAACCTGGCTCCCGTGAGCCGTCGACCGTTGAAGAAGCACCGGCCGCGGGGCGGCCCGCGAAGAATAAGGAAAAGCTACCTCTGCCCTCTCCGGACGGGATCGAAAAACCGCGTAAAAAAGCGCATCCGGGCATTCCCGCTGGGACTTCGCCGCCGGCCGGAGAACGTCTGGCGAAAGTCCGGAAGAGCAGGCAATCCGTTTCAGAACCGCTTGCGGCAGCCGGAGCCTCCGTGGCGTCAGGCATCCGGGCCAGGACTGAACGGCTCCGCGAGGGGCTTGCTGGTTTTTACCGGAAAACCGGACGCCAGTTGTTATCCTCCATCCCGTACGGGCTGGCAGCCGGCCTGGGCCTGCTGCTGCTGTGGCTCCTGGTGGCGTTCCTGGAACATTACGTGGGAAAACGCTATGGCTGGAACCAGGTCCCGGTCCTCACTATCGGAATAGTCGTGCCCTGGGCCCTGTTCAAAGGTTCAACCGCGAGAAAACGCGCCGGTCAGCGGGTCTGGCGGAAGGCCCCCCGGCCGATATGGATATCAACCGTGTCCGTGCTGATCCTTGGAGCGCTTTTCCCTCTGACCGAATACCTGGCCTTCAGGATCATCCAGCAGGGAACGTCCGTTCATTTCGGAGCGTTCCTGGGCGATCACATGAGGCCTCTGGATATCATAGTGGTGGTGTGCGCTTTCCTGCTGGCCTTCGTGATGCCATTCCTGCTGAGAAAAGAGCTTTCGCGCGGCGCGCGCAGGAAGCGGGATACCGGTGACGCACAGCCGGACGACAGCGCTTGAGCCGGACGGCTCAGGCTTTTTGCGGACACGGTCTGGCCAGGAGCCCTTCCATAAAAGGATTTACACCAGGCGGGCCTCACAGGCCACGGCATCCGGATCAAACCACCTTATCTTCGATACGGGGAGCCCGCGCGGCCTTCCTCCTCAGCTTCACGCGGATGAATGCCGAGGCGAACGGCGAGTACATCCTGCAGGACACGGTGCCCCCGGCCAGCTTCTCCAGTAGGTCTCGCGGCCCTGAGAAATCCTCCATCTCGACGCGCGCGGCGCCTATGTGCACCGGCTCGTGCGCGTCGCTTCCCGCGGCCCTGAGAAAATCGTTGTCCTCGAGGAAGCGCCTCGCCAGCACATTGGCCAGGGGGAAACGTGGCTTGCCGTTAGACACCTCCACGATATCTATCAGGCCGGTGAGTTCAACGACCTCGTGCGCGTACAGCCTCTTGAGCTTGAGCAGGTCGAACGGATGGGGAAGGTAGACAAGGCCGCCCTGTCCGCGGATCAGCTCCATCGTCTCTCGGGGCGGCAGGTGGTCGGGCACCCGCTCGGAAATAAACATGCCACATACCTCGCCCTTGCTGGTCCTGACCTCCTCCCCGACTATTATCCGCGGCGCCCACTCGCCCCGCGAGCGCATCTCCTCGGAGAGGGAGGCGAACTCAAGGGCTCCCTCGATCACGTCGTGGTCCATCACCGCCACGGCGTCGACACCCTTACGCCGGCAGGCCTCGACCAGGCGCGGGAAGGTGATCACCGAATCGGGAGAGTAAGCTGTGTGCACGTGGAAATCGACTATCACTTTCCTCGGACCTTCCCCGACGGGCGGGTTACGCGGGAACCCCGGCGCCGCACCGTTTAAGCAGGGACCTCCAGATCACGAGGCCGTCGGTGGACCCGAGCTCGGCCTCCGATGCCCTTTCAGGATGAGGCATAAGGCCCAGGACGTTGCCCTCCCTGCTGCACACCCCCGCGATGCCATCGGTCGCGCCGTTAGGATTGAACTCGGGGAGGACCATGCCCTCAGGTGAGCAGTACCGGAAAACGACCTGGCCCCTCTCATTCATTTCCTCCAGTTCCCCGGGCGATACCTGGTAGTTGCCCTCGTTATGCGCGATCGGCATGCTCAAGACCTGCCCCATGCCGGCCTCGCAGGTCCACGGAGTACTTGTGGTTTCGACCCTGACGTTGAGGAAACGGCATATGAACTTCAAGCCGGTGTTCCTCATCATAGCGCCGGGTAGCAGCCCGGCCTCCAGCAGTATCTGGAAACCGTTGCAGATTCCGATCACCATGCCACCGGAGTCCGCGAACTTCTCGACCGCCTTCATCACCGGCGAGAAACGCGCCACCGCGCCGGTGCGCAGGTAGTCGCCGTAGGAGAAGCCTCCCGGAAGCACCAGGCAGTCGTATCCCGCCACGTCCGTGCTGCCGTGCCACACATAGTCCACGTCCTGGCCCAGCACCTTGCCGATAACATAGTGGCAGTCGTGGTCGCAGTTGGAACCCGGGAAGACGACTACTCCGAACTTCACTGGACCTCGACCTCCGTGCGGTAGTTTTCGATTATCGGGTTGGCGAGCAGCTTCTCGCACATCTCCCCCAGCCTCTCCTCAAGTTTCTCGCGGTTATCCCCGGAAAGCTGGACCTCCATGTACTTTCCGATGCGCATGTCCTCGACCTCGTCGTAACCGAGGGATTTCAAAGCGCGCAGCACCGTCTTGCCCTGCGGGTCCAGTATTCCTTCTTTCAGCGTCACAAAGACTCTTGCGCGAGCCACTTCCTTCCTCCTTTGCTTGCCTGCGTCTTGCCTCAGGGCTCGACACTCAGCGCGTCGAGCCGCTTGAAAATCTCAACGATCCCGGACAGGGATTCCGTCACATTGAAACAGCCGTCCAGCTCATCCGGCATAAGCAACCTACCAACCTCGGCGTCCCCGAGTAGTGCATCCTGGAAGCCGACTTCTCCCGAGGCGGCGCGCATCGCGTTTCTCTGCACCATCTTATACGCCTCCTGCCTCGTCGTCCCCTTTCCAATCAAAGTCAAAAGGACCTTTTCAGAGAATATAAGCCCGCCGGTCAGCTCGAGGTTGCTCCTCATCTTCTCCGGGTAGACCACGATGCCTTCGAGCACGTCAATAAACTTGTTCATCATGTAGTCGAGCAGCGTTGTGCTATCCGGTATTATGACGCGCTCCGCGGACGAGTGGCTGATGTCCCTCTCGTGCCACAGGGCGACGTTCTCCAGGGCGACCATGGCGTTCGCGCGGACCACGCGGGCGCAGCCGCAAACCCGCTCACAGATTATGGGGTTCCGCTTGTGAGGCATCGCCGAAGACCCCTTCTGGCCTTCCTTGAAAGGCTCCTCGACCTCCCGGACCTCCGTCCTCTGGAGACCCCGCATCTCGGTCGCGAACTTCTCGAGCGAGGAAGCCAGCACGGCAAGCGTTGACATGTACTCGGCGTGCCTGTCCCTCTGCAGGACCTGTGTCGAGGCCTCGGCCGGCTTTAAGCCCAGTTTTTCGCACACATACTTCTCGACAAACGGGTCCAGGCTCCCGTACACGCCGACCACTCCCGAGAGCTTCCCGTAGCTTACGACGTCGCGCGCCCTCGCCAGGCGCTCCAGGTTCCGGCGTGTCTCGAAAGCCCACACCGCGAGCTTCGCCCCAAAAGTGGTCGGCTCGGCGTGGATGCCGTGGGTCCTCCCGATCATAACGGTGTCCCGGTACTGAAGCGCCTTTGCCTTCAGGACGCCCAGGAGGCGACCGGCGTCCTGGATCAGTATCCCCGCGGCGTCGCGCATCTGGAGAGCAAGGCCCGTATCGAGGATATCGGAGGAGGTCATACCCATGTGAAGAAACCGCGATGCTTCCCCGATGTTCTCCGCGAGGTTATCAAGGAAGGCGACCACGTCGTGGCGGGTCACCTTCTCGATCTCCTTGACCCGCCCGGCATCGAACGCCGCCTTCTGCTTGATCTCGGCCAGCGCCTCCGCGGGAACAATTCCCAGCTCGACCATTGCCTCGCAGGCGAGCACCTCGATCTTGAGCCAGTTGTCGAGCTTGCTCTGCTCGCTCCAGATCTGCTTCATTTCAGGAAGGGTGTATCGATCAATCATCTCTCATCTCCCCGACCGGGTATTCGCCCCATCTACTCTTCGACTAACTCCCTTCCGCAAGCTTGCGGCGGTACTCCTCGAGATTTTCGCGTATTTCCGGGTACTTGAGTGCAAGGATCCTGGCCGCCAGCACCGCGGCGTTCTTTGCTCCCCCGACCGCCACCGCCGCGACCGGGATCCCGGTCGGCATCTGGACGATCGACAGCAGGGAATCGAGCCCGCACGGGAACCCTCCATCCAGCGGGACGCCGATAACCGGAAGGTTAGTCTGGGCGGCGATCACCCCGGGAAGGGCCGCGCTCATCCCGGCCGCGGCTATGACTACCTCGGCCCCGCCCTCCGCTGCTTCCTTGACGCTGTCGAACACCTTGCCGGGCGCCCGGTGCGCGGAAGCGACGACGGTCACGCAGGATATGCCCAGGGAGTCGAGCATCTCCCGGCAATCTTCCATCTTCGGCAGATCGTGCTCGCTCCCCGTGATTATCAGGACCTTGATCTCGTCCATCGCCCCTGCCCCCCTGAAGTTTAACCTGTGGGGTCAGCCATTTGTCGGACCCCCTGAAGTTTAACATGTGCGGGTCAGTGTTTACTCTGACCCCGCACCTATATGAAGTTCAACCTGCGGGGTAAGTGTTTACTCTGACCCCGCACTATATATCAGACATCGCACGGTAACCGATATCGGCCCGGTAATGCATTCCGTCGAAACTAATCCTGCGAACAGCCTCGTACGCAAGGCCCCGTGCCTCTTCGAAATCCTGGCCGAGCGCGACCACGTTCAGGACCCTCCCACCGGCGGTCAACAACTCCCCGCCTTCTCTCCTGGTGCCAGCGTGGAAGACCTCCACCTTCGGCTCCGAGACGGCGGCGTTGATACCGGTGATCGGGATGCCCGTCGAGTATTTGCCCGGATAGCCGCCCGAGGCGATCACCACGCAGACGCAGTATTCAGGCGTCCACTCCATCCTGAGATCGGCTACCGTCCCCTCAAGCGTAGCAAGCATACCTGGCAGGAGGTCGCTTGTAAGCCTTGGAAGGACCGCCTGGATTTCCGGGTCGCCGAAGCGGACATTGAACTCCAGTACTTTCATGCCATCCCCGGTGAGCATGAGCCCCCCGTAGAGGATCCCCAGGTACGGTATGCCTTCGGACTTCATCGCCCGCACAGTTGCGCTCATGACAGCCGAGTGTATCGACTCCTCGGTAGCAGCATCGAGCAGCGGCACCGGCGAATAAGCGCCCATCCCGCCGGTGTTCGGCCCCCTGTCGCCATCGAGTGCCCTCTTGTGGTCCTGCGACGGTACCATGTGCGCGACGGCGTCACCGTCAGATAGAGAAAGTATTGAGACTTCTGGCCCCTCGAGGTATTCCTCCACCATGACCTTCAGGCCGGCCTTCCCGAAAACCCGCTCAACCAGGCAGTCCGACAGCGCCTTCACCGCCTCGTCCGTGTCGGAAGCAATGATCACGCCCTTGCCGGCGGCAAGCCCGTCCGCCTTTATAACCACCGGTGGCTCGAGGCTCTCCACGTACGCGCGGGCTTTTTCGAATGACTCGAAAAGCCGGGCGCGCCCGGTCGGTATTCCGTGTTTCTCCATCAGGCTCTTTGCGAAATGCTTGCTTCCCTCTATCCGTGCCGCCTCCCGGGTCGGGCCGAACACCCTGAGGTCCCTGTGTTGGAAGTGGTCAACCAGTCCCGCCACCAGCGGAGCTTCAGGTCCGACGATGGTCAGGTCGACCCCTCGTTTCTCGGCTATATCCGAGAGGGACTGGTGGTCCTGGATATCAGCGATCACGCACTCGCCGATGTCCTCCATGCCGCCGTTTCCCGGCACGCAGATAATGTCCTCGACAACGGTGCTCTTCGTGAGCTTCCACGCCAGGGCGTGTTCACGCCCGCCGCTACCGATTATCATCACTCTCATGTGAAGTACTCCCGTTAAAAAAGCACCGAAACCGCGGATGTACGAAGGCCCGGCCGGCCTCGCGGCGCGGCCGCATGCCATCAGGCACCAAACACCTAGATCAGGCCAGGTGGGTCGAAGTCATCCCGGTAAAGGTACGGCCCTTCCTCGAGGTCGCGCGGCTTCATGTCTTCACGCATCCATATCGTCTGTGTCCTGCCAGGCCCGACCGAAACCACCTCTACCGGTACTCCCGCGGCCTGGCCCACGAACTCTATGTATTTCTTCGCCTCGCCCGGCAGGTCACCCGCGTCCTTTACCCCGGATATGTCCGCGCTCCAGCCGGGCAGCTCCTGGTACTCGGGCACGCACTTGTGGAATATCGTCTGGTGGTGCGGGAAATCGTGGTAGATCTTTCCCTGGTAAGAGTATCCGACGCAGACTTTCAGCCTGTCGAACTCCGAGAGGACATCCAGCTTGGTAAGGGCGATACCGGTCAGGCTGTTAGCGCGGGCGGCGTACTTCAACAGCACCGCGTCGAGCCATCCGCATCTTCTTTTCCTGCCCGTGGTGGTGCCGAACTCCACCCCCCGCTCCCCCATCTTCTCCCCGCATTCGTTGTCCTGCTCTGTGGGGAACGGCCCGTACCCGACACGGGTCACGTAAGCCTTGGCAACGCCGATTATTTTCTCGATGTACCGCGGCCCGACCCCGGTGCCGGTGAAGACCCCGCCGATGGTTGGTGACGAGGAGGTGACGAACGGGTAGGTCCCGTGATCCAGGTCCAGCAGCGTCCCCTGCGCCCCCTCGAAAAGGACCTTCCTGCCTTCCTCGAGCGCGCGGTTCAGAAGAAGCGAAGTGTCCTCGATCTGCGGCCCGAGCCTCTCCGCGTAGCCGAGGTACTCTTCGACTATCTCGTCGGCGTCGAAAGGTTCCTGCTCAAACGCCTTCGTGAGAATTGCGTTCTTGCGGTCCAGCGCCGTCTCGACCTTCGTCCGCAGTATCTTCTCGTCCAGCAGGTCCTGGGCCCTCAGCCCAAGCCGCTCTGCCTTGTCGGAGTAGGCCGGGCCGATCCCGCGATGGGTGGTGCCGAGTTTCGCCTTCCCGAGGCTGACCTCCCCCAGGCGGTCGAACGCGAGGTGATAAGGCATGACCAGGTGGGCGTTGCAGCTGATCTTAAGGTTATCCGTGGATATGCCCCTGTTGTGGAGATTCTCCATCTCCTCCAGCAGGACCCTCGGGTTCACCACGACGCCGTTCCCGATAACCGGGATTATGTGCGGATACAGGATGCCGGACGGTATGAGGTGGAGCTTGAACTCGTCGGAGCCGCAGACAATAGTGTGTCCGGCGTTGTTGCCTCCCGCGAAGCGGACAACGTAGTCCATCCTGTCCGCCATGAGGTCGGTTATCTTGCCTTTGCCTTCGTCTCCCCACTGGGCACCAAGTATTACGGTCCCGGGCACACGCCATCACCCGCTTTCCGGCCTGGCTGAACTCTTGAGGGCGGCCTCTAAGGCCACCGGGTTCCGGGGCTCACGGCCCCGGCTCAGGTTGAGAATCACTACCGGGCTCACCCTACTATTATTAGTCGCCTACCGTCAAACCTTCTTTCTCTCCCTCCTCAGGACGGCCCCGGCGGCCAGCAACCCGGACGCAGACGCCTGCACCAGGCCCCTCGTTATGCCGGCGCCATCACCCGCCGCGAAGAGGTTGGCGACATCGGTCTCCAGGTTCGAGGACACCTTCAGCCGGGAGGAGTAGAACTTAACCTCGACCCCGTAGAGAAGCGTGTTCCTGGAGAATACACCGGGAACCAGGAAGTCCATCGCCTTCAGCATCTCCAGGATGTCCGAGACGTACCGGTAAGGCAGTACGAGGCTCAGGTCCCCCGGAGTCGCGTCAGCGAGGGTCGGCTTGACGGTGCTACGCGCAAGCCTCTTCTCATCCGAGCGGTGCCCCTCCAGCAGGTCGCCGAGGCGCTGCACCAGGATGCCGTCGCCGAGAAGGTTGGCAAGCCAGGCGATGTACTTTCCGTAGGCGATGGGTTCCCGAAAAGGCTCGGTAAACCTCTTGTCCACCAGCAGCGCGAAGTTGGTGTTCTCGGTTTTTTTCTCCGCGTACGAATGGCCGTTGACGGTGAGGACCTCCTCGTAGTTCTCCGTGATCACCTCACCGTACGGGTTCATGCAGAAAGTCCTGACGCGGTCTTCGAAGGACCTCGAATAATAGACCAGCTTTGGCTCGTAGAGTTCATCGGTCAGGGGTGCGGTCACAATGGCCGGCACCTCCACCCTGACCCCGATGTCGACCATGTTACTGTTCATCGGCAGCCCGAGGTCCTTCGCGACCCCGTTCAGCCAGGCGGCGCCGCTGCGGCCGGGCGCGACCACCATGTACCTGCAGTTGTAGGTAGCGCCGGTGGCCGTCGTCAGGCCCCTGACAACGCCCTCCCTTACCCTGATCTTTTCAACCTCGGTCTCCAGCAGGATGTCCACGGCGGGTTGTATCTCGTCGTGCATGGCGGTCAGTACCACGGGACAGACCTCTGAGCCCATGTGCCGAACCCGCGACGGGATAAGGACCAGGTCGGCCTTGACCGCCTTCCTGGCTATCTCCTGGACCTTCTCGTCGTCACCGCCGTACACAATGTCCGGCGCGCCGAACTCGAGGTAGGTCCTGTCCACCCTGTCGATCAGCTTTTCGACCTTTGCGGGCGAGACAAGCTCGGTGAGCCAGCCTCCGATCTTGCTTGAAAGGGTCAGCTTTCCGTCGCTGTAGGCCCCCGCACCGCCCCAGCCGCAAAGCATGTCACACGGTCTGCACCTGCGGCAGTGGCCCGACAGCGCGTAGCAGTTTCGCTTCTCGATCCCCTGTCCCTTGTCGATCAGGAGCACCTTGAGGTCGCTTTTCCTTGTCAGTTCCAGCGCGCAGAATATGCCCGCCGGGCCGGCGCCGATGATTATCACGTCGTAAGTCTTTGGCATGTCTTTCCTTTTACACTTCGGGTCAGGTCCTTGAAACGCACACCGTGGTCGGCCACCTGCGCCTATTTATACCTTAACGACATAAGCCACAACCATTATAGGTGCCAAAAAGGAATCCCGCACCCTCGAGTGCGGGCACGGGACGCGTGGATCCGGCAACAATCCTGTCCTACCTGGCGAAGCCCCTCTTCGCTCTTACGGCAAGGCTTGATGGAGCCCGCCGGGACAGCGCGAAGTTCCGTTTCAGCTCTCGCATCTCTTCACGCATCTGCCTTTCCATCTCTATCATCTCGCTTTGAAGCTGTGTAACAGTATCTCTCAGTCCTACGATCTCGTTCTCCATCTCCAGCACCTTCCGGACCCCGGACAGGTTGAGGCCCTCTACCTGGGTCAACTCCTGGATGCGCCTGAGGCGGTCTATGTCGGCATCGGAGTAGCGGCGCCGGTTCTTCGCTGTGCGCGCGGGACGAAGAAGGCCCCTGCGTTCATACAGCCGCAGCGTCTGAGGGTGCACCTCGGCCAGCCCTGCAGCGATGCTTATGATGTACAACCCCTGCTCTTCATTCCTTTCCATGCAAACCACTCCGATCAAGGCCCCGGGTCACTTTATGTGGGCGCGAATGTCCTTCGGCTCAATTTCCTCCAGCCCCTTTATGAGCTCCTTTTCCTTCTTCCCGAGTTTTTCGGGGACCACCACGCGGACGGTCACCAGCATGTCCCCGACGCCTTCCCCCTTCAAGCGGTGCGCGCCCTTCCCCTTCAACCGGAAAGTGCGCCCGCTCTGGGTGCCCGCCGGGATCTTCAGCTTGACCCTGCCGTCTATCGTGGGTACCGCCACCTCCGACCCCAGCGCAGCTTCGGAGAAAGTAACCGGAAGTTCCATCGTTATGTCGCTGTTCCTGCGCGCGAAGTAAGGGTGCTTCTCTACCGATGTCACCACGTACAGGTCGCCGGGTGGCCCGCCGCCGGCCCCGGGTTCCCCCTTCCCCTTGAACCTTATTCGCGAACCGTCGGTGACTCCCGGTGGGATCCTTATCTTTATCTTCCTGGGGCTCCTTACCGCTCCGGACCCACCGCACGTCTGGCACGGGTTTCTTATGATCGTCCCTCGGCCCTGGCATGCAGGGCAGGGCCTACTTATACCGAACAACCCCTGGTCCTCGGCAATGAGCCCCCGGCCCCCGCATGTCGGGCACGTCTCGGGGAGAGTCCCGGGAGCCGACCCGGTGCCCTTGCAGGTCGAGCACGCGGTGTTGCGGGTTATCGAGACCGGTATATAAGCGCCCTTGAGGCCGTCATCGAACGAAAGGTTCACGGAGACTTCCACGTCGCTGCCGCGCTGGCCCCGCCTTCCACCGCGAGTCCTGCCTCCACCCGCGGACTCGAAGATGTTGAATAGGTCGCCGAGGTCGCCGGTGAACGTGGGGCCCTGCCCGCCGGTAAAATTCCCGAAACCCGTGAACCCGGCGAAATCACCGGGGCTGAACCCTCCGGCCCCGTAGGCGCCCGCTCCAGTGAAAAGCCTTCCCGAGTCGAAGTCGGATCTCTTCTTGTCGTCGCGTAAGACCTCGTAAGCCTCGCCGATCTCCTTGAACCTGTCCTCAGCCTCCCTGTTGTTAGGATTTTTGTCGGGATGATACTGCTGAGCCAGCTTGCGGTACGCTTTTTTTATTTCGTCGGTGGTCGCGCTCTTTCCGACCCCGAGGATCCTGTAGTAATCCTTGCCGTTCAATTCATCTCACACCCATGTGTCGCCTTCAATCCCTCCGCGCGAAGGGGCCTGTCAAACTGGGGCGCTCTTGACGGGACACGATACGTGTACCATCGCCGGCCTGAGCAACCTGCCATTAAAACGATAGCCCTTCTGCGCCACGTCTGTAACGGTGTCTTCCGGGCACTCGTCGGTCTCCACGACCATCATCGCCTCGTGATTCTCGGGGTCGAAAGGCTCGCCCCCGGGGTCGATCACGTCCAGGCCTTCTTTCTCGAGTATCTCCAGCATCTGCTCGAGCACCATCGCGACTCCCCCGCGAAGAGCATCGTCTTTCACGCGCCCCCCGGAATTGGCAAGCGCCCTTTCCAGGTTGTCGATCACGGGCAGCAGCTTCCTGACCAGTTCCGCCTCCGCCGTCTCGAGGATGCGGGTCTGCTCCTTGACCATCCGCTTGCGATAGTTCTCGAACTCCGCCTGCTGCCGTTTGAGGCTGTCCAGCAAATCGGCGTTCTCGGTCGAGAGTTCCGCTACACGCTCGCTCTGCGACGCCATATCCGCTTCTATACCACCCGTTTCGGGCTGGAGATCGGCCTGGACATCTGGTCCGGCACCAACTTCGGGCTGTTTGCCGGCCGCAACATCAACGGCCTCTTTGTTCTCGTGCTTCTTCTGAGACGTTTCCTGCTTCTTTTTTCCCTCAGGCTCTTTCTTATGCTCAGTCCCCATGCTCTTTCACCTCTAATGCCTGCGATTTGATCCGCCAGGGCCCCCCTGGGTCTTTTCTCCACCACTTGCGTCAACTTACGTTTCACGGCGGGACAGGCGTCCCGCCGCGAAATCACCATTGCGCTCCCCCTTCGGGGTCAGCATCCCGCCCTCCACGGAACCAACAGAGAAAGGCCTGTTATGCCTTGTCCTCGTCCATCACCTCGAAGTCTGCGTCGATGACCTCTTCCTCACCTGCACCGCCGCCTGGCGCGCCCTCCGGCCCCGGCGCTCCCGCGCCCGCCGCCGAGGCCTGCGCGTATACCTGCTCGGCCAATTTGTGGGAAGCCTGAACAAGGCTATCCATAGACGTCTTTATACCCTGGACGTCGCCGCCCTTGAGGGCTTCCTTCACCTCGTTAAGCGCGGCCTCTATGGTCGCCCGTTCGGACGCGTCCACCTTGTCGCCGAGCTCGCGAAGCGACTTCTCGGTCGAGTAGACCAGCTCGTCCGCCCTGTTACGTGTCTCCGCCTCCTCGCGACTCCGGTGGTCTTCATCCGCGTGCGCTTCCGCATCATTCACCATCTTCTTTATCTCTTCCTCGCTGAGGCCGCTCGACGCCGTGATGGTGATCTTCTGCTCGTTGCCGGTCGCCATGTCCTTCGCCGTTACATGCACGATGCCGTTGGCGTCTATGTCGAACGCGACCTCTATCTGGGGTATTCCCCTCGGGGCTGGCGGTAACCCGACCAGCTGGAATCGGCCAAGCGTCTTGTTGTACGTGGCCATCTCTCGCTCGCCCTGGAGCACGTGCACTTCGACGCTGGTCTGGCCGTCAGCAGCGGTTGTGAATATCTCGCTCTTCCTTGTGGGGATCGTAGTGTTCCGTTCAATAAGCTTGGTGAACACGCTACCCAGGGTCTCGATTCCGAGCGAAAGTGGCGTCACGTCCAGCAGGAGGATGTCTTTTACCTCGCCTTTGAGGACGCCCGCCTGTATCGCGGCTCCGACCGCGACCACCTCGTCCGGGTTGACGCCCTTGTGGGGCTCCTTGCCCCCGCTCAGCTTCCGAATAAGTTCCTGAACCGCGGGCATGCGGGTAGCGCCGCCCACCAGTATCACGTGTTCGATGTCCTTGTTCTCGAGCCCCGAGTCCTTCATTGCCTGCTTGAACGGCCCCACGCACTTGTCCACCAGGTCGGCGGTCATCTTGTTGAACTCAGAGCGTGAAAGCGTCATGTCAAGGTGCTGTGGGCCTTCCTGCGTTGCCGTTATGAAAGGCAGATTTATGTTTGTCGTGTTCGTGGTGGAAAGCTCCATCTTCGCTTTCTCGGCGGCTTCCCTGAGCCTCTGCAACGCCATTTTGTCGTTGCGCAGGTCGATGCCCGTCTTCGCTTTGAAGTCGTCGGCCATCCAGTCGATTATCCGCATGTCCCAGTCATCGCCACCCAGGTGGGTGTTGCCGCTTGTCGACTTGACCTCGAACACGCCGCCACCGATCTCGAGGACGCTGACGTCGAACGTGCCGCCGCCCAGGTCGAAGACCAGTATCTTCTGCTCCTCTTCCTTGTCGAGCCCGTAAGCGAGCGACGCCGCGGTCGGCTCGTTGATTATGCGCAGGACCTCGAGCCCGGCGATCCGGCCCGCATCCTTGGTCGCCTGCCGCTGGCTGTCGTCGAAGTACGCGGGCACAGTCACTACCGCCTGGGTTATCTTTTCGCCCAGATACTCCTCGGCGTCCGCCTTCATCTTCTGCAGTATCATGGCCGAGATCTCAGGCGGAGTGTACTCCTTGTCGTCGATCTTTATCGTTTCACTGGTGCCCATCTTCCTCTTGATCGAGGCAATGGTACGTTCAGGGTTGGTGACGGCCTGCCTCTTGGCCACCTGACCGACAAGCCTCTCCCCGGTCTTCGAGAACGCCACCACCGACGGGGTCGTCCTGCCACCTTCAGAGTTCGGTATTACGGTAGGCTCGCCCGCCTCCAGAACGGCCACGCACGAGTTGGTGGTCCCGAGGTCGATCCCAATTACTTTCGCCATTTTGCAACATCTCCTTAGCTGGTTCGTCTCTAGCAATTCATATGTATACTAACACCATAATAATAGTTGAGTGTATCATTGTCAACTAGATTTACTCAATATTTATCACTTTTGTCCTTTTCAGCCTTGAAACGCCTGTTTTATGGCTGCCGGTGCTGATCGCGCCCTCCATAACCCGATTCATGGCAATCGCGCAGTTTGCCTGCCTGCTTACGCCGTCAACCCGCTCCGGTTACTTTACCCGACCCCGGGACACACCACTGCCACAATTCATTCCCGGTACTGAGCGAGGAACTCTCCCGTCTCGAGGTTCACCCGCTCTCCCGGCCAGGGCCCTCCCCTGCACGCCCCGGTGTTGAGACAGCCTGTGTTCAGCCCGCCCGTATCGGTTTAACAAAAACGGAAACCATCGATAGGAAGAGCCGCTGCGCGGACGCCACTGGCATGCGACGGGCCGGGTGTTTATGTCCGCGCGCAGAAGGTAAGGCGGCCAACACGACTCCCCTAGCTCCGGCCGTAACCCCATGGCACCTGGCTGAAAGAAGTCACGGCCGACGGGACTGATCGTCCTTGTTGCATTCGTCCGTTTTTTATGTATGATAGCCACGGTACAGGATGTGCCTGGTCTGCTTGACTGGCAGCACCGGCGCTGACATTATTTTCGGGTTACATTCCAGACACGGGGGGTGAGACCTTGGGAGAAGCTAGCGATAAGCGACCTGTAATAGACGCTGATGAGTGCACCGGCTGCGGGCTTTGCGTCGACGTTTGCGAGCAGGAAGTGCTCGACCTTACAGACGACGTGGCAACCATAAAGAACATGGAAGCATGCATCGGTTGCAGTGACTGTGTCGAGGAGTGCCCGGTAGAGGCAATAACCATGACCTAGTACCCATACAGCATAAGCATCGATAAGGAGGCGGGCTGAGTCCCGCCTTTCCCTTATGGTGGGTTCAACCAGGCAGGGCCGTATAACAGTGAGGGACGCTATCGGTCATTCAAATACGCGGCCGGACCGGGTGACTGCACTGTGGTAAAAAATAATCACAAGCGTAACACCATCAACATAAAGAAAGCCTTTTATAAATAATTGACAACTACAACATGTATGGTTATACTCATCGGCAGTGGCACAACATAGGCGGCTGCTACAAGGAGGAGGATTGGCGAGGGGTAAAACTTCAAATCCTTCTGTGAAACGGTACCGGGAGTTGTCTGACAAAGAGCTGGTGCGGGGCGCCAGATCGGGTGACGGTCTCGCTGAATCCGTCCTTATCAGCAGGTACCAGTACCTTGCTCACGTAAAAGCCCGCTCTTATTTCCTTACCGGTGCCGACCACGAGGATACCGTTCAAGAAGGCATGATCGGCCTGTTCAAGGCTATCAGGGATTACAAGGAGCACGAGCTCTGCTCTTTCCGCTCGTTCGCTATCCTGTGCATCACGCGGCAGATAATAACGGCGGTAAAGACGCACGCCCGCAAGAAGCATAATCCGTTGAGCTCTTACCAGTCGCTCGACACCCAGGTGCCGGACGAAAGCCTGCTCGACAGCCTTGCTTCCCATACACTCAGGAACGAGAAGTCGGAAGATCCACTTGACCTGTTCCTCTTCGAGGAAGAGCTCGACAACGTCATAGGCATCCTGCGGGAGAAACTCTCCGACCTCGAATGGAGTGTGTTCGTCGAGTACCTTGACGGAAAGAGCTACCAGGAGATAGCGCAAGACATAGCCTGCGAGACCAAGGTCGTGGACAACGCATTGTGCCGAATCAAACAGAAGATAAAGAAAGAGTGCGCGATGTCCGCCTAGCCAGCCTCCCGACCCTGCTTTGCCTCTCGAGGAATGGCCCTCAGCCATTCTTTTTTCATGCGGGCCTCAGCAGTTCCCCGTACTGAAGATGAGGTGGTTTGACAACAGGCTCCGGAGCCTGTGAGGCCTGCCTCAAGCGTGGCCCCCGAAGATGTCAGTATCAACCTGTCATGTCCGGGAAGGCGCTGCACGCACCGCAGTGGACACATCCTGCGAGGCATTCCGCCGCATGGAGGCCGGCTTCTCTCACGATCTCCGCGCAGGGCTCGTAAGTTCCGATCACCTCTTCGGCAGAAGGCGGCAGCCAGGACTCCATCGGGGTCCCCCTCAAGGGCCGCAGGGGCAAAAGGAACGGGTATACGCCGAGGGAGCACAGTAACCTGCATCCGTCCGCGGTACTGTTCGGGCGCTCGCCGATGCCGAGTATCACAAAGCTCGTGACCTGTCCCTCACCGAAGGCCTCGACTGCCCTGCGCCAGGCCTCCGTGTAACGTTCGATACCTGTCGCGGCTTTGCCGGGAGCGATATTGCTCAGGGCCTGCTCGTCGAAGCTCTCGATGTTTATCGAGGCGCTGTCGGCGACCTCTGCGATCTTCTCGATCAGGCCCATGTCCCCCGGAGGCTCGAACTGGACGTGGATTTTCAAATCCGTCCTGCTCTTAACAGCCGAAGCGCACCGCGCCAGGTGCTCTATGCCCCTTTCCCTCAGGCTGGTCGTACCAGTGGTCAGCACGATATGTGAGTAGCCCTCCTTCTCAGCGGCTGCGGCCACTTCGGCCAGGTCTCCGGGGCGCTTCTTCGCGGCCGTCGCCCCCGCCTCACGGCTCAAGGCTATTCCGCAGAACATGCACGCTTCCTCGCCGTAGGCGCAACTCTGCGTGACCGTAGACCCGATGCCGTCACGCCCGTGGCGCAGCGCGATCTTGTGGTACGGCACACCGTCGGCCGTGGTCTTACTGTAATACGCCGGCTCACCTGCCACTCCCACCACGCGAAGGCGCTCCCCGTCGCGAAGCAGGTCACATGTTTCCCGGCCCTTCACCGTTATGCTGTACGGTGAGTTCTCCACGTACAGGCCGCCGGTCGGCGCCGTCGCTGTTATGTCTTCGAAGAACAGGGTTATCCCATCCGCGGGCCCCGCCCCTCCGTGCCGCGCGACAAGATCCTCGGGGACCCGGGCCCCTCTCGCCTGAAGGTCTATCTTAAGCTTCAGTTTCCACTCGAAGCCCACATGTTTGTCCATTGTCGCTCGCCTGGTGAATCTTGCCCGATGTAAGGGTCACGGATTTCGGCGACGTCCGGCTCCTGACGGGTAACGCATACTCAACACCGGTGGGCCGTCACAGTCATCGAGACCTGCCTTCCCCGTTCTCCGGTTCTTTCCTCCCCTGCTTCTTCAGAGACGGAAAATACAGTAACACAACCGGGCGAATCGATGGTAAGGTTGGATGTTGCCACACCCGGACGGTGGTGGCACGTTCAAGCGGCCGGCCTGGAGATGGTTTAGCATGGTGGACAATACTGAACATCTGGAACATGTTTTTGATCTCGACGAGCCCGACGGGTTCGATGCGCCGGCTGAGATCTTTGAGCAGGTGGCGCGGGAGCTCGAGCTCAAGGAACTCGAAGAGGAAAGAAATCAGAGAGCCGTTCGGGAAGCACTTGCGAAGTTCAACTTCTTCCTGCACCTGACCGGTTACCTGTCCGGCTGCTCGTTCCTCATCATCATGGGCGTACTCATCCCCCCCGCTCTGCCTTACGTGTTCATCCCCGTCGGCCTGTGGACGGTCGGACTCGCCTACCACTTCATCAAGGCGTTCAGGCCAAAACGCGGGTGACGGCGACGTGCGCCGTTTCGTCTGCCCGGGTGGCGAAGAGCCGTCTCGCCAACTTGTAGCTGGGGCAGTACTTCTCTTTCCACGGGTCCCTGGAGTGTTCCACGCACCTGCTGCACGCTGTCTTGAGAAGCACTCACTGCCAGGCGATAGAAAGAGCGATATACAGAACGAAAAGCGGCTTGCTCCGCCAGGCGGTCACCGCGGGAAGCCCCTGCATAACCGCCCCTGACACTCCCTCGGCCGCGATGCCGGAGGCGTCGAGGGTGCGGCCCGGCTGACGCTTGAAGAACAGCGCCGCGTACTTGCCCCCGTACAGGAAATCACAGGCCTGGCCGTAGCGCTCGCAGCGCGTGCAGATAAGGTACTTGCAGAGTGTGCCTCATACAAGCAGCGCGAAAAGCCAGATGGGGAACCACCCCGGCCGGTTACGTTTTATCGCATACCCACCGCATGCCAGCTGGGCAAGGCCCGCGGCGATCAAGGCGGCCATCCCCTTCGGGTCCGGCTCCGGCCAGTCAGTGCCGCCGGCATTCTCTTTCATGCAATGCTCCACCGGAAAACCTCCCTGCCCCTGTTGATGATCATTGAGTGCCCAGGTCCCTGTAGAAAACGTGGGCGTCTTTCTCAAAACCGTTCTTCTGGTAGAAATCGTGGGCCTTTCCCCGGTGATACGCGGACTCGACCCTGACTGACCTGCAACTCAGCTCTTTCACCCAGACTATCCTCGACGTTGGGGCCAGGCCTCCGGCCAGGCAAAACAAACGCGAGTATCCGGGAAACCTTTCGTCAGAAAAAGGGCGCTGACCTTAAGCGTTCGCCTCCGTTAGAAACCCCTGTGTGGAACCTGGCACCGTGTTTGTGGAAAAAATTCACGATTCAAGACCTGACCCCAGGTTCCACGTGCGACAAAGGGGTCAGGCACCGATGCGAAGGCTTATTCGCTTCCCCGGGACTGTCTGACTTTCAGGGACGCGGTGGGGGCCAGGGATATGTGGACCTGGCTCACCACCATGGCGATGCCCTGGTTGATCAACGCCATCACCAGGTTATCCCACACCAGCCAGATGAGAATGTCTATTATGGTGATCACCATGAGGCTGAGCAGGCGGTTGGGCAAGGCCCTAATCTCCTTTTCGGCCTCTGCCTGATGGTCCAACGATTCTTCGGCGTAGCGCAGGCGTTCTTCGGGGCTGCTCCACCCGCTCTCGTTCTTCAACTGCTCGATCCGGTCCACCAGTGGGAAGTGAAACAGGTTGAGAAAGCCACCGATGCTGACCCCTGAGCCCTTAAGTCCCCTCAACGCAGATATCCACATGCCCAGAAACCCCAGACTGACGAGGATAAGGATGCCGATGTTGGCCCCCCTGGCCTCGGGTTTTTTCGTAATGATCACCATGATTATGAACGCAGCGATGAGCACCACGTAGAAGATAAAGGTCAGGGTAAAATATTTCCTGGTCTTATCAGCGGATGTCTGTAAAGTGGGCAGAATATTGTCGAGCTTCCCACCGTTCCCTGGCGCGCGGTTCTCCGATGCCATTTCGTCCTCCCATCCCCTGGGGCTACGTGCCCCCGGCTTCCAGGTTATATCCTGATCCCGATATCACTCACTGGGTACGACATGCATTCTTGTAAGCCTGTCTATTCTATCTCTTCGATGGCCAGGAGGGGTATTTCAAGGTCAGCTCGCAGCCATCTGCGGGCCCGGCGGATTCCCCGGAGCCGACCAGGGTCAGTGACAGCTCAGAGGGCTGAACCCGGGGATCGCCGAGCTCTTCCTGCCGGCCCTTAGCGCCTGCACCAGCAGCTGCATAGTTCGTTCCGGCCCCAGGATCCTGGCTATATCCTCCAGCAGGTCCACCCGTTCACGCAGCCTGTACCACACCTCGTGCTTGAAGTTGAAAACGCGCGCGAAGTTGCGGGTGAACCGGTCGAACTCCTCTTCGGCCTTCCCCCGGTCGGTAACCGCTGTCGCGGCGACCCTGCCGGACACGAGCGCGCCCGAGATCCCGAATCCCATGAACGGGTCGATGCATCCCGACATCGTCCCGCACATGATCAGGCCGTTCCTGACCAGCCGGGGGTTATCGGGCGCGACGACGGGGGCGACCCCGTGGATGTACTCCCAGTCCTCTTCCTCCATCCCCTCGACGCGCCGCATGAAATCACGGTACCTGCCATGCGCTTCCCCGTCCACCTCCTGGCCGTAAGCGAAGAGAAGGTTGTAGTAGATGCCGTTGCAGAAAGAGATGTAGCCGTACTCGTTGATGCACTCGTCCAGCCACATCCAGGCGTAGTTGTTATATTCCCTTTCTCCCCTGGCCATCCACGCGTACCAGTGCTCGTACGGGATCCCCAGGTAGTCGTACGCCGCGGGCTCCAGCCCGCAGGCGATTATCGTCCCCGGTGGAAGGGAGGGTATCTCCTGCTTCTCCAGCGGCCTTTCGAACTCGAACTCCACCCCGGCTTCGGCGCACCTGGCGAACAACAGGGCGTCCAGGCTTTCCGGCCTGGAGCTTCGCTCAACGTGATACGACATGAACACGGGAGCATCGATCCGCAGGTCGTGCAGGTAAACGGACAGGGCGCCGACAGGGTGGAATGCGGGCGTTATGTCTATGCCGATGTACTCGGAGGTGGCCTCCAGGTCCAGCGGGGTAGTGTGAATCGAGGGGTTGAACATGCCCGAGCCCCCGAAGCCGCTCTCCTTCTCGCGCACCAGGACGGCGTGCCCCTCGCGAGCGAGATTGTAAGCCGCCACCAGGCCGGACATGCCAGCCCCGTATATCAAGACTTCGGGTGAGGCCAAATCCTTTCACCTCCCTCTACTGTGACGCTTTCCAGGCAATCCTATACCGCGCACCAAAGCCCGGCAAAGAGGCGGCAGTCATTGACCCGCAACCCATGCCTGACGTCGAGCATCATCAAAGCATGCCAGATTGGATAACGCGCAGGATCCCGCCTTTTCGAAAATGGAAAAGACAGGCTCGGCCAATGTGGTTGAGGCGTTGCGCTAATGAGCGCCTCTAGCGTGCGAACACCTGGGGTCAGGTCTTGAATCGTGAATTCACGCCACTTTCAGTGGGGTCAGGTCCCTTCGAAAAGGTTTAAACGCAAACCGGGGTCAAACAGCTCTTTGCGTAGACCGTGATCAAAGCTGATGCAGCGCAAAGAGCTGTTTGACCCCGGTTTGCGTTCGATCCCCTTCCAGCTGCAATTCAAATCTGGTGCCTGACCCCGGATTTGCGTTGACCTGTGACTACCTGAGCGAAGGGACTGATCGTTAATGGAAAAGACAGGCTCGGCCAATGTGGTTTCACCCCGTTGTCGCGCTGAGGCGGGCCTCTAGAGGGCAACTTCCTCTTCTCTGCGGATCAGCCTGTGTCCGTGCCAGCCGGTAAGCCTCCAGATGATCTCCAGCAGGACGATCGCTGCTCCCGCAATCGCCCCGGTCTGGGCCAGTATCGTCCAGGTCGGCAGGTCCAGCTGGAAGAACTCGCGGAGCTGCGGCACCGAGAGCACGATTATGAATCCAAGGGCCATGGCCAGCACCAGGACGGCCTTCCACCAGTTCCATGGCCGTGCCATAGCTCCGAGTACCCACAGCCCGATTATCGCCAGCACCAGGACCGCGGTCGTCTGGGACTCGGCCATGTTTATCCACGAGTAGAGATGAGAAAGGGCGGCGGCGGCCAGGGCGGCGAGCCCCCCTATGACGCCTGCCGGGACGGCGAACTTCAGTACCCTCCTGACGAATCCCGGTCGATAACGTTCCTTGTTAGGGGCAAAAGACAGCACGAAGGCCGGCGCCCCGATCGTCAGGGCGCTGATAAGGGTAAGGTGGCGGGGCAGGAAGATGAACGCCCAGCCGGAGAGGCCGAAGATGATGGAAAGCAGCGTCGCGTAAACGGTCTTGGTGAGGAAGAGGTTCGCCACCCGCTCGATGTTGCCGATGACGCGACGCCCCTCTGCCACAACGCCGGGCAGGGTGGCGAACTTCCCGTCAAGCAGCACCAGCTGTGCCACTGATTTCGAGGCCGGGGAACCGGAGCCCATAACGATACCTACGTCCGACCTCTTGAGCGCCAGGACGTCGTTGACGCCGTCCCCGGTCATTGCGACAACGTGTCCGCTGTTCTGGAGGGCTTCGACCATCGACTCCTTCTGGTCGGGGTTTACGCGGCCGAAGACGGTCCCCTCCTCCATGAATCGGGAGAGGCCCTCCGGCTCCTTCGGGATCTCCCGGGCGTCAATCGGCTCACCCACATCTGGCACTCCAGTGCGTTCGGCAACCGCGGCCACGGTCCTCGGGTTGTCCCCGGAGATCACCTTGATCTTTACGCCCTGGTCCGTGAAGTATTGGAGCGTCTCGCGGGCGTCGTCGCGGACCTGCTCCTCGAAGACCAGCAGAGCGGCGGGCTTCAGGCCCCCGGGAAGGGTTTCCGATTCGATCTCTTCCTCCGCGCGCGCCAGAAGCAGCACCCGCTTCCCCGATCCGGCGAGTACGTCTACCCTCGGCTCGAGGCTTTCGGCATCCGGGATTTTCTCGAACAGGACCTCAGGGGCGCCCAGTACCCATGTCCCCTTTTCACAGAAGCTCTCGGCGCTCCACTTCCGGGCTGACGAGAACGGAACCCTTCCGCTTATCCTCCACCCGGCGGGCGCGGGGAACGCCTCCGCGATCGCCGTCAGTGTCGAGCTGTGGGATGCTGAATCCGCGCCGAAAGCGCCCAGCACCTGCGCCGGTTCCCCCCCGGAGTCCAGCGGCTCGAGCCTGCTGAACGCCAGCTTCCCGTCGGTCAGGGTCCCCGTCTTGTCGAGGCAGATGACATCCACCCTGGCAAGCCCCTCTACCGCCGGAAGCTCCTGAACCAGAACGTTCCTCCTGCCCAGTGTGATAACGCTTACAGCGAACGCGATGCTGGTTAAAAGGACCAGCCCCTCGGGAACCATCCCCACCAATCCGGCCACGGTACCGGGGACGGCGTTACCGAAACCGTTGAGAACGCGGAGCTGGCTTATGAACAGAAGCGTTCCGGCAGGGATCATGATGTATGTGATGACGCGAAGGATATGGTTTATTCCGTCCCGCAGTTCGGAACTCGCCAGCTGGAACCGCTTTGCCTGGGACGCGAGCTTACGGGCATATGATTCCGCCCCCACCTTTGTGGCGCGGAACCTCCCCGCCCCGGCGACAACAAAGCTCCCGGAGAACACCTCGTCGCCTGGAGCCTTGTCTACCGGCACCGACTCGCCGGTCAGGAGCGACTCGTCGACCTCCAG
>Ga0315288_10000523_pt1 | contig 48316 bp, 36 predicted proteins | sample YL17G11_20_MG_FD_203454 | JGI IMG/M metagenome (GOLD analysis project Ga0315288, IMG submission 203454) | Sediment microbial communities from Yellowstone Lake, YNP, Wyoming, USA - YL17G11_20 | ecosystem: Environmental > Aquatic > Freshwater > Lake > Sediment | place: USA: Wyoming | collected... | reverse complement strand
CCGGCTGAAGCCGGGGCTCCGGCGGTTTCCTACCGCGCGAAGCCCCTTCCCTTGAGCCCCTACTCCCCCGGCTGAAGCCGGGGCTCCGGCGGTTTCCTACCGCGCGAAGCCCCTTCCTTTGAGCCCCTACTCCCCCGGCTGAAGCCGGGGCTCCGGCGGTTTCCTACCGCGCGAAGCCCCTTCCCTTGAGCCCCTACTCCCCCGGCTGAAGCCGGGGCTCCGGCGGTTTCCTACAACGCGAAGCCTCTGCCCTTGAGCCACAGCTCGCAGAGACGCGGCCATGTGGAGAGCACCGGGTCGTCGCCGCCGAGGCCGAAACCGTGCTGCCCCGGCTCGTAGATGTGCATCTCGAATGGAACGCCCGCGCGCCGGAGTGCCATGGCGAACAGCAGGCTGTTCTCGCACGGAACGCCCGTGTCGGCATTCGAGGCGACGAGAAATGCTGGCGGCGTTTCAGCAGTCACCTGGCGGTCGTTGGAGAGCAGCTCGACGAGCTTCGGGTCCGGGTTCTCGCCCAGTAGGTTGATCCGCGACCCGACGTGCGCGAACTCGAGCAGCGATATCACCGGGTAGACCAGGACCATGAGATCCGGCCGGGAGCTGACGCGCTCGATGGGATCGCGCATACCGGGGCTGCCGCCGTCGAAGTGCGTGCCGGCTGTCGAAGCCAGGTGGCCGCCCGCCGAGAATCCGAGGATGCCGACACGCGTGCCGTCGAGCCCCTTCTCCGCGCTCGTCGCCCGAACGGTGCGAATCGCGCGTGCGGCGTCGTCGGCCTGGCACGGATGGTGGTACTTGGGCGCGAGCCGGTAGCGCAGCACGAATGCCGAGACACCAATGGAGTTGAGCCACAGGGCGATGGGCTCGGCTTCGTGGTCCGCCAGGCCCACATAGCCACCTCCGGGGCAGACCACGATAGAGGCGCCGGTGCGCCCGTCGGGCTCGGGGATGTACTCCGTGAGCGTCGGGACATCCTCGGGCGCGGTGCCCAGAGTTCCGGGCGCGCCGTCGGGCCATAGAGGGTATGTCGCGTTTGGCATGAGGCTTACATCCCTTCGGGTGTCCACCCATCCGCGGCGAAGACGAAGTGATCGATCGTCAGCTCGCCGGTGCGGTGTCGGAGCGTCATCTGCGGCGCATGGTAGATCGTGCGCGGGTTCGGCACAGGACGGGGGCCAAAGGCCAGGTTCAGCTCGGGCGCCAGAGGAACGCGGCCGAGCTTCATCCAGGCCCATCCCGTCTCCCGCGCCTCGGGAGCAGTTACCTGGAGCGTTGCATTGGGGATCTCGATGTCCAGCGGCGTCGGCCGGTCGGCATGGTAGCGCATCCAGAGGTCATACCGGCCGGCGCGCAGGGCCGGCAGTCGCCACTCGAGCCGGGCGTCGATGCCGTGCCGGATGACGATCTCCCCCGGCCCAATCGAGACGGCTCGTTCCGGGCTGGAGCCGTCCAGCTGCTCGGCCTCCACTATCTCCCTGCCCCCTCCCAGCGGTGGCGAGGCGGCCAGCCCGGCGGGCGCGAAGCGGACCACGATCGAGCTGCCTTCGGGGCTGTGCGGAAGGGCGGCGTTCAGTCGAAGCTCATGCCATCCGCCCTCCAGGTCCACAGCCGACCCGCTTGGGTCCCGGCTGACCGCTCGGCCGTCGAGCCAGGCGCGGAAAGGTTCCTCATGGCTGATGGTCAGCCGAGCGATCGTCCGTTCCGGCGAGTAGACGGACATGAGGACACACACCACTGCTTCCTCTCCCAGCGGCACGCCGTTGGGCGTCGGGAGCGGGATCACCACATCGCCGCCTCGGACGGCGCCCGTTTGGTCCCGGAATGCCGCCTCGACCACTGTGACGCCCTCGGGTTGCCCGGTGCTGCTTGTGGCCCCCTCGTCCGAAGGGCGGGCGGATGGCCCTCGGTCCGGCCCCCGAGCCGGACGGAAGTGAGCCGCCAGCAGAGCGTCTTCTGGACCGTTCACGGGATCGGACACCTGCACCGTCAGCTCGCCGCCGGTGGGTGCCGCGGTCGTCTCCCCCGACTCGGCCTGCCGAACGACCCGCGGGGCGACCGTTGTCGGGAGCAGGCGCTCCGCCAGGCCTAGCAGGTTCTTGAGCAGGCGCCGGCTCCCCGGGTGGTCCAGGTGCTCCTCCACCGGGATCTGGCAATAGACGATGTACCCGGAACCTGTGGGATCGAGCAGCAGCGCCGAACCCCACAGGGGCAGGGCGCCCGGCTGATCCACCTCAGGCCCGAAGTGCGGGGCCAGGTTCCTGCGCTTGGTGGCGCCGCTGGCGGCGTCACTGCTCCGCTGAGGCCATGTCAGGACGCTCGTCGGCAGCAGGGCCTCCGCGCCGGGCACGCGGTCGAGCACAGCCGAGGCGCGCAGCCCATCGAACGGCCCGTCGGCGGAGAGCACCGTCATGCCCATTCGCAGAGGCCCCACGGGATCGACTAGCTCGAAGTCGACCGGCCCGAAGGCGCGTCGATCGGCCTGGGCCAGGAACACCAGCACGCATCCTCGCGCCGCCAGTGCTCGCGCCTCCTGGACTCGGGCCTCGAAGCCAACGACCGGGGTTGCACTCATGCCCGGTACGACGATGACCGTCGGCGTGCTCGCCTCAGGGTCGTAGGCGGATACGGGTACGCCCCAGCTCTCGAGCCGCGCCCGAAGTTCCGGCGCGTCGACCAGAAGCTCTATCGGCCCGCGGATATCGGGCTCCTCGGCCTCATCGAGCACCAAGACCTCGGCGTGACCCGCCAGGGACTCGCGTTCTCCGAGAGCCGCGTCCGCCTGGATACGCCAGAGTCCCGGCCGCGTCGGACGGAATTCAGCCTCGACCGGTGGCGCGGGCAAGGCTTCCACGGGACGGTCCACGATGGTCAGCCTCTCGCGAGACGGCCCGATCGCAACGACCGCGACATGACCCGTGACCGCAGCGGGGTCATCCGCAACGAGGGACACGCGCACTGCCACGTTGCCGCCGGCTGGGATCATGCCCGGCTCGACGCGGACAATGCAGCGGCGAGGCGCGAGCGCGTCCGCCAGCGCGCGGTAGCTCGGTTTCGGCTCGCGAAAGATGGTGACGATCCCGGGCCCCAGAGAGCCGGCCCAGTCCTCCCAGCTCGCGACGATCAGTCCCGCGCCTTCGCGCTGAAGCCGGATCTCGTCGACCGCCCGGCGCAGCCACTCGGCCTGAAGGTCCAGGCCATCCTCGTAGAAGTGCCGTCGTCGCTGTTCCGGGCTGATGGCCACGTTGGGCCGAGCGGGCCCACGGATCTCGCCAGGCACGGGGAACGGGAACAACTCGAGCCCCGCGTCGATCGTGTCGCGGGTGCGGGCGAAGGTCGTCGCGGCCTGGCTTGGCTTGGGCCATGTCTGCTCCATCTTGGCCTGGCGGTCCGCCATCTCGGCCATGTCGCCGATACCCCCGAACTGGACTCGTGGCAGTGAGAGCCGGGCGATGTCGCCGGCGCGAGTGTCCAGCGGCATGAGCCCTGCCCGGTTCGCTGCGAGGCTTAGCCACTCGGGGATGGGGGAGGGCGAGAACTCGAGCGCGTTGATGCCCGCCTCACGGATCATCGCCAGGTCGCGCCGAAGGAACTCGTCGCTGGGCGGCCGCGCCTGCGAGGTGGGATATCGCCCGTTGTAGCGCATCACCTTCGCGAACACCGGCCGGCCGTTGAGGCAGACTCGGCCGTCGCGTACACTGATGTGCCGAACCGCGACCGGTTGCTCCAGGACGTCCAGCACCTCACCCGTCGGCGAGCTGAGCCGTGTCCGCAGGCACACAACCGATGGTGAGTCCGGGCTCCACAGGGGCACACTCCCCGTGAGCGGCACCTCGAAACCAGGGACAGCCACCGATTTCGGCGAGCTGACCCCGTCCGAGGCGTCCGCGACCAGCGAAATCGGTGGCTGTCCCTGGTTTCCCTGTGAGAGCACGAGGCCGCCGGGCTCATCGAGGATTGCATGTTCCACGCGGCAGCCGATCGCCTGAGCCGTCACTTCCGTGACACACACGAGCGCGCTCAGGTCCGCCCGGGCCTCGGCGCGGACTCCAACGAGGTACGCTGGGCCGGTGACGGTCAGCTCCACCGGCTGCCAGACGCCGCCGAAGTCCTGCCCGGACGTCCATCGGAGGCCCGACTTCAGTCGGGCACCACTGGGCCCCTGCCTCCCCGGCTGAAGCCGGGACTCCATCGCGGCCTCGGGTTCCGCCGCCCGCCGGTCGTCCACGCGCACGGCGAGCAGCGCCGCGGACCTGCCCGCCGCTTCCGGTGGCACCAGCGCTTCGAATGGCTCGTAGGCGCCGTCGTGCTCGGCGGCGGGCCGGCCGTCGATGAAGACTCGCGCCCCGTAGCTCACGCCCGCAAAGCGGACCCGCGCGACGGCGTCGCGGGGCACACCGCGCAGGTCGAGCCGCTTGTAGTACCATGCGACGCCGTCGTAGTCCGTCGCGAGGCCGTTCTCCTCCCAACATGAGGGGAGGCTAACCGAGCGCAGCGCCGGGGGCTTGGCCGCCCAGCCCCTCTTGAGCCCCACGTCCTCCGCATCCAGAGCGAACCCCCACAGGCCGTCCAGGGACACGACGCGCCGCACCGTGTCGGCGTGGACCGGGCTGGCCAGGAGCCCGGCAAGCAGGAACCAGTAGGCCTGGACCGGTGGGCGTTGCATGGAGGAGAGTCTACTCCCTGGATGGCGGAGCGTCATCCCGGCCCGAACAGGAGGAACTCCCAGATGGTGGGGCCGCCCGGGCCGTCCGTGACGTTCAGCCGAACGCGGCGAACGGTCACGGGCGCGAACTCCATCGTGAGGCCCGTACCGATCTTCCCTCCGCGTGCGAAGGTCACCCACTGGTCCCCGTCGAGGTACTGCAGCTCGAACTGGCGCACCCGGTCGTAAGCTTCGGCCAGGTACGCGCGACCGATACGCTGAGGCCCCCCGAGGTCCACCTCCAGGGCCGCCTGAGACACGGAGCCGTCCGTTGCCCATCGCGTGTTCGGGTCGCCGTCCACCGCCATGCCGGCGGCGTGCGCAGTCATGCCCATGTAGACATTCGACGCCGTCGCCAGCCGATCAAGGGACAAGGCACTCGCCGTGTCCTCCGGCAGGACGGGCACGGCCTCGGCAGGTATGCCCCCGCCGAGAGGTGGGTGCCCGACACGATCCGGCATACGCCGTCGCAGGGCGGGCAGCTTCGCCGCCGGCACGAGCTCGTCCCACTTCAGCAGCGGCTGGATCTCCGTTACGGCGTCCGTCGTCTCGAACCGGGCCGTGACGATCTGCTGCGGCCGGATGGCGAACTCGTAGGTCGGCCCGCGTCCTAGCGGCCGCGGATGGGCCCCGACCAGGTTCGTCAGCGCCGCCCGCCCATGGGGCAGACTTAGCGTCAGGCGCGCTCGGCCGGGTTCGCCCAGGCACTCGACCATCCGCAGCTCGATCTCCCGCCCCTCGCGGCGCAGTGCCTCGACCACGACGTTGTCCGAGGTCTCCACGAACGGCCGTGGCTCCGACCGGGCCACATCCTCGACGACGACCGGTGGCGCATTGTACTCGTAGGCCATGCGCGCGATACCGGCGTCGCGGAAGGTGCCCCGGTGGGCCACGAGCGCGAACGAAGCATGGTGCGTCCCTCGGCCACTCAGCCAGTCGCAAGGGATGCCCATGTACATGTCCTGAGCATTGAGGAGGAACAGCGTGGGCGTGTTGCCCGTCAGCTCACGCCCCGGCAGCCCGCGATCGAGTATGGCAACGCCCCCGCCACCGACGAACTGGTAGTGCGACCACCGGATCGCCGCCTGGATGCCATCGGCATAGCCCGATAGCGAGGGGTTCTTTACCGACCACGCGCCGTGCGAGAACCCATAGGGAATCCCACGCCGTACCTGCGAGATCCCGCCGGCGAGCGGGAACTCCGCCAGCACGACCGTGGCGTTCGGGATGTCGTTGGTGTCCACATCGAAGTCGATGCGTGGGTGATTGCGGTAGAAGCGGATCGTCTGCGTGAATGGCGCCCCGTTGAGCAGTGTGCCCTCCGACCGGACGACGGTGGCCACGGGGCCTTCGGTCACCGATATCTTCGGCGTCGTCTGGCTGGAGTCGGCGAGGCGCCGCCTTTCGGAACGCGGCGGGGTGTTGTGCCCATCGCCGCCCGTCTCGGCCACGACCAGCACGGGGCCGGCAAGCAGCTCGCGACCCGACGGCTTCAGCCGCAGGCTACAGAGGGTGCCCGTTCGTGGGTCAACCTTCGCGTAGTAGAAGGTCGTCTCGATGACGCCCGGGAGGTCAGTGGAGCGCGGCGCCGGGGGTGGCTCGTGAACGACCCCCAGCCCGGTAGTCCCCATGGACGGCAGGGGCGTTGCGCAGAGCGTCCGGCCGTCGGCGTCCTGCTGGCAGGTCACGCCCGCGAGCCGCGTTCCCACGGGGAGGGTCACCGTGAACGGGTCCGTGCGCTTCCAGTTGACCGGGTTGTAGAGGCCGACGCAGGCTCCCTCGCCGAGGATCGCGCGCAGCGCATCACGTGCCGTCCGGTCGGTCGCGGCATCGACCCACTCGAACCGGTCGCGCACATCCCATGACCGTGGGTGCTCGAAGACCATCCCGCCAGCGGCCCCCCAGAGCGTGTTGCGGTCCATGTTCAGCAGCATAAGGAGCCACGCGTGGTAGAGCGACTGCACGGGGTATGTATACCGTGCCTCCGTGCTCGCGATCGTGGCAAGCGCTTCGGCGCCCTGCAGCTCGTGTTCGGCCTTGCGGTACCAGCCTTTGACCTTCGGGTTCTGGATCCAGAACGATGTCCAGCTCAGCCGCGCCCCGCTCTTGGTGGCCGGGAGTGGGACGCTGCGCGAGCGGATGCCGGGCATGGCGGCATCGAGGTACTGCGACAGCGTCGAGAACCGGAGCGGCCGGTCCGGTACCGCTCTGGCCCATTGCCCCAGGAACTCGGAGGGGTACTCCCGGCGAGCTGGCGGCAAGCTGTAGTCGCCGGACCCCCCGAGGATGAGGACCGGCGCGCCGACGGGCGTATACCGCGTCTTCGCGGCGGCATCGTCCGCGAGCGCCCGGAGGGCATCGTCGCCTAGCGCCTCGCGCGTCGCGAACACGGCGCCCCAGTCGGCGTAAGCCCCCGGGGAGATCCCGACGGTTCGCGACCCATCGGGCGATTCGAGCCAGTGGAGCGACTTCGGGGTCGGGTTGTCGCGCGTGTAGACCATGCCGTCGAGCCCCAGGCCGGACGCGATCTGGCCCATCTGCTCGTGGACTCCGGTGACATCGATGGCCCACACTGCTCGCGGCCGCACGCCCATCACCTGCCGCTGCCAGCGGAGGCCCTCGACGCCCATCTTCACAAGCGCCTCTCCGCCCGAGAGGTTGATGGTCGGCTCCAGGAAGAACGCGTTCACGAGCTCCACGCGTCCTTCGCGCACCCGCCGCTTCAGCTCCGGAATGCGCTCGGGCTCGAATGCCATCATCGCGATGGCGTTGTTCACTTCCGAGAGAGCGAAGGTATACCGCGGGTCGTCCCGGACGCGGTCGAGGTGTGCGAAGTAGGAGTACGCGCAGTGGTTCCGCTCCGTGGAGAAGTCGGTGAGCCAGCCGCAGCTCGCCGGGTGGAAGTTCGGGACGATGTAGATCGGCGCATTCTCGTGGGCTTTGGCCGCCGCCCGCTCGGCCTCGACGGCGCGCTGGTAGGCCGGGTACTCACTGACCGGTACCAGGCGGATGCACGCCAGGTTCATGACGGCCTGGCCCGGCTTTGATGTTGGTTTGAGCGTGAGGGTCACGCGTCCCGCTCGGGCGAAGGCCAGCTCGCCGAGCTTCAGCGACTGGTGGTCATACCACGTGCCCGTGTGTTCCGCGATGCGGCACTCCAGCCGTTGGCCGTCGGCCGTAACCTGGAACGAGCTGCCCTCCGAGCCGGCCTGGCACGAGTAGCGGAGCACGACCACGTACCGCCCCGCGTGGAGCACATTGGCGGACCACTCGAGCCAGTCGGTCGCATTCGTCCAGTAGCAGATGTTCCCGATGCCTTGCAGGACCATGAACCGCGCCTGGTCGCCATGGACCCGGGCCGCCTCTGCGGACAGCTCGACAGTGGAGGCGAGTGCGGTGGCTGGGAGGGAGTGGGCCGTCGCGAGCGCCGCCAACGCCGCGGCGAGTGGGACGCGCGTGCGCAGTGCCATGATCGAGTCTCCTTGGGCGCCTCCCCGTCGGCGTATGTGCCAGCGCGCAGGTGTGCGCTGTCGGGGAGCCTAAGTAGAACCTTGTCTTGGATGGGGACGGAGTAGGACAGCCCCCATGTGGAGCACGGCGAGGGAGATCCGACGGATGACGAGGCCCGTCGTATCGCTCCACGTGTTGTTGTGAGCTCGCCGTCTGATGATGCGCCAGTCGTTCTCGATGGCGTTCAGCCAAGGAGAATAGGTGGGTAGGAACAGCAACTGGATGTTGGCTTGCGTCTCGGCCAACCAGTCCTGGACTCGTCGGCACTTGTGCACGGCGAAGTTATCCAGGATCAGGAGCAGCTTCCGGGCGCCCAAGCGCTCCCGTAGGGACTTGAGGAACAGAACGAAGTTCGCCCCGTTCTTGCGACCCGCCCATCGCAGGTACAACTGCCCGGTCTGGGCGTCCCGCGCCCCGAAGAGATAGCGTTTGCGGTTCTGGCCCCGGGTCCGGACTTTCTCCTGGCAGCTCTGCAGACTCCAATCGCTGGCCGTGGAGGAATAACATCCGAAATCGCGCTCATCCTCATACAGAACCACCGTGTCTGCCGGCACATCCGCTACCACCGCTTCGATTGCCCCCTTTTTCGCTCATACTCCGGATCCGGGCTGCTAATCGTCCGCTTCGCTCGCTTCCAGTGCAGTCCCATCCGGTGCAGCGATCGCCGAACCGTCTCTCCCGACGCCACGACCCCCTGAGTCGACAACACGCGCTGGATGTCCGCCACCGTCCAGTGCGACCGCTCGATCCCTAGCTGCTGCGGACTCTGGTGGATGAAGCTCGCGACAGCCTCTTGAACTCTCCCAAGAAGCACGGGACGACGACGAACCCATCGTCGATCTTTCAGCGCCGAAACGCCGCCCTCCCGAAACCAGCCCACCCATCGTACCATCGTTGTCTTCGAGATCCCCAGCTCCGACTGGATCGCTCGATACGACTTCCCAGACAGATGCAGCACCAGAGCCCGCGTACGACTCCGAAGCGATAGGTCCCCCGACCGCGCCGCCCGCCGTAGTGCTGCCTGCTCCTCATCCGTTGCATGCCAGGCCATCGCGCACCACCCTCTCAACTCCATGTACGCGAAAACCCTCACCGTACCTCCTTAACCAGTACTCCTACCTAGACGCACGATGTGCTCCGCAGCGAGGCGCGCGGGGTCGGGGGGGCTGAGCCGACACACATTCTCGTGCTTGGACTGGACCAACTCAGGCGACCGAACCCATCGGGTGAGCGTACGGCGCAGGTCTGAGAAGCCACGGGTTGCTTCGGCCGCGTCGTTCTCGACAAGGTAACGCATGTTCCAATGCTCCTGGCCGGGGATGGGGCGATGGATGATCAACGGCAACCCGGAGACCATGGCCTCGGTCACCGTCGCGCCCCCCGACTTGGTGACGCAGAGGTCCGCCATGGCCATCAGCTCCGCGATATGGTCCGTGTAGCCGAGGACGCGCATCCGGTCTGCATGGCCGCAGACCGCGCGATCCAGGCGCCGCTTGGACCGGCGGTCGTGCCCGACAACGAACACGGCTTGGACGTCAGGGAGCTCCCGAAGGACCCGCAGCACGTCGACCAGGCCGCCCATCATCCCAAATGCACCCGACATCACCAGAACCAGCGGGCGATCCGTCGCGAACCCCCACTCTCGGCGCAGAGCCAGTCGATCCCGCGGCTCGGCGAAGCGCGGCGAGATAGGTATACCCGTCACGGCCACCCTCTCCGGGTCGAGGCCCCGGGCGATGAGCGCATCCCGCATGAAGGGGGCGCCGACCAACGTCATGTCGGTGTGTGGGTGAATCCACTGGCTGTGCAGCGCATAGTCCGTGATGATGGTCGCTGCCGGGCAGTCCACGATGCCCTCTGCCTTGAGCTCGCTGACGGCCCCTGCGGGCGTAGGGTAGAGGCACACGACAATGTCCGGTCTGGTCTTCTCGAAGAACCGAGCGAAGGCGGACTTCCCGAGCCGGTTCAGCCGGCGTTGAGACCGACTGTCCGGTGCGACGCGTGAGGTCAGTCCATAGAAGAGGCCGTAGAGGTAGGCGGCATGCCTCACCGCTTGGACATAGACGACCTGCGTCACCCGATTGACCCTCGGGCTCACGAACTGCTCGAAGTAGTCGATCATCGTCAGCTCGAGGCCCGGGTCGAGTCGCTCACACCAGTCCTTGACCGCTAGGGCTGCGGTGAGGTGCCCTCGGCCGAATGAAGCCGTGAGCAGCACACCGGTCCGCTCTGCCATGGTCCCTTCCCTTAGCCAACCCTCTGCCCCGCACTCGGGGAACCACGTTAGCAGCCTATGGGATTCCGTCAAGTCCGGCCATGCCGATGCGCCCCGGGGGGCGTTTGACGCGTCGGAAGGGCCGCCGTATACTCTTGCCGTCGTCACCCCGGCGGGATGTGGCGCAGTTTGGTAGCGCGTTCGGTTCGGGACCGAAAGGTCGGCGGTTCAAGTCCGCCCATCCCGACCACTGACGATCGCAGCCCGATGCACACTGCATCGGGCTTTGTGTTTTCCGCACAGGCTCACGGCTTCCGGCGATGCTCCAGTTGGGCCGCCAGGGGGGCCGAGACCTCTGGGTACTTGGCGGGAAGCCGCGCGCCCTCGTTCGTGAGGTCGTACATGCCGTCTCCGCCGCGCGAGAACCAGCCGTCCTTGTCCACACCACGTTGCAAGATCGAGAACGTTTCCCTACCGGTCCCGAGCGCCCGAAGCTGTGCGGCGGTCAGCGGCCCGAAACAGACCAAGCAGCAGACGATGTGGACGGCGCACTCGCGGTAGGCGCTGATGATCCGCGTCCCCGGCGAGCCGCCAACGTTGTGGCTGCCGCGTCGCTTCGTGGTCTCCCGTACCACCTGACTTCGCAGCTTCCCGCTCTTCACGCGGTCGAAGAGCATCGGCTCCTGCTCCACCGCCACCTTCGGGTTCTTCCGGGCCTTCGGCGCGACCAGAAGCAGCCCCAGCTCGAGTCGGCGCAGGAGGTAGAGCAGATCGCGCGAGCGCGCCCGCCACTGGCGGAGGTCCGATGGGCGCGGCACCGCGACATAGACCCTATCCGCGATCTGCTGCCGCTGGCCGGCCTGGACGAGCACCGCGGTGTTGAGCCGGAGCTTCAGTTCGACGACGACCAGCTCCTCGCCGCGCACCGCCGCGACGTCAGACTTCCGCACCTCCCCCTGGACGGTGTAGCCCTGTACGGCCAGGAAGTCCCGCACCGGGACGTACAGATCCGTCTCGCTGTACCCGTTCCCGCCCGCCACTTCGTCCGCCTTCCATCGGTGTGTGAGTGGTATCTTAGGCCGCGAGGAGGCAAGTCCTGCATCGGCGCGAGCTCAACCGTAGGAGGGCCGGATGGCATCGCAGTCCGACATCGCGGCGTTCATCGATGAGCTGCTTTCCTCACCCGAGGCGCGGGAGCGGATCGTGGCCGTGCGCGAGGTGCCGGCTCGCCCCGCGCGGTCTGCGGAGCCCGCTCAGCCGCTGTCGGACGCGATCCTCACCATGCTCCGGGCCCGGGGGATCGACCGGCTCTACTCCCACCAGGCGCTCGCCATCGACCTCGCGCGAGCCGGGCGCAACATCGTGCTCGCCAGCGGCACGGCATCCGGCAAGTCCCTGTGCTACCAGATCCCCGTCATCGAGACGCTGGCCGCGGAGCCGCTGTCGACCGCGTGCTTCCTCTACCCCACGAAAGCGCTCACCCAGGACCAGTTCCAGACGTTCTCGCAGTCGCTCAAGGCGGCCGGCCTCGGCAGCGTTGTGGCGGGCGTGTACGACGGCGACACCTCACCGAATGTCCGTCGCAGGCTTAGGGACGGGGCGCGGGTGCTGCTCACGAACCCCGACATGGTGCACGCGGGCATCCTCCCCCAGCACGCACGCTTCGCCCGGTTCTTCGAGAACCTGAAGTGGATCGTCATCGATGAGATCCATGCCTACAACGGGATCTTCGGCTCGAACGTCGCGAGCCTCATGCGGAGGGTGCTGCGGCTGTGCGACCACTATGGCGCGAGCCCCCAGGTCATCGCCGGCTCGGCTTCCATCGGCAACCCCAGGGAGCATGCCGAGGCCGTGGTCGGCCGTCCATTTGAGCTGATCGACGACGACGGCTCTCCGAGCGGACGGCGCGTGTTCCTCTTCTGGAACCCGCCCGTCGAACGCGAGGCGACGTGGCGCTCCCGCCGTAGCGCGAACGTCGAGGCCTACGAGCTGATGACGCGGCTCGTCCGGCGCGGCATTGCGACGGTGACCTTCTCCAAAGCCAAGGTCAGCGCGGAGATGATCTACCGCTACGTCGCCGAGGACCTGTCCCACGATGCGCCCGGACTAGCGGAGCGCGTGACGGCCTACCGTGGCGGCTACCTTCCGGAGGACCGTCGCGCCATCGAGCGGCGGCTGTTCGCCGGGGAGCTGATCGGCGTCAGCACGACGCCGGCCCTCGAGCTGGGGATCGACGTCGGCGACCTCGACGCGGGGATCATCGTGGGCTACCCGGGCATGTTGGCCTCGTTCTTCCAGCAGGCCGGCCGCGCCGGACGCCGGGGGCGGGATGCGCTCGTCATCCTCGTGGGGCTCGACACACCGGCGAACCAGTACGTCATGGCCCACCCCGAGTACATCTTCGACCGCCCCATTGAGCGCGTGCTCACTGATGAAGACAACGCGTTCATCCTCACCGGGCATCTTCGCTGCGCGACCCACGAGCTGCCTGTCGCCGAGTCAGAGGTCGAGCGCTTTGGGCGCTTCGGGCCCATGGTTTTGCGGGTGCTGGAGGACAACCAGAAGGTCAAGAGGATGCATGGCCGGTGGTATCACGCAGCGCATGAGATACCCCAGCACGAGATCTCGCTCCGCCAGTATGCCGACCGCAATGCGGTGATTCAGGACATCGCGACCGGGCAGCGGCTCGGCGAGCTGAACAAGTTCGACGTCCAGCCCATCGTCCATCCCGATGCGATCTACATGCACCAGGGCGAGACATACCGGGTGGTGCGTCTGGACCTCGAACGGAACCTGGTGCTCGTCGAGAAGGTGGATGTCGACTACTACACTCAGCCGCTCGGGGGCACTGACATCCACCATGTAGACCACACCCTCCGCGAGAAGCCATTCGGCTCGGGCATGGCCTATTGGGGTGAGGCGACGGCCTACTTCCGGAACTTCGCCTATGAGCGCATCCACTTCTACAGCCTGGATGCCATCTCGGTGCACCCTCTCGACCTGCCGGACTATCAGCTCGAGACGATGGCGCTCTGGATGGTGCCGCCGGAGTCGCTGATGAAAGAGGTCATCGCGGCGGGGATCGACGCCCACCGAGGCCTGCGCGGCATCGGCTACGCCACGCGGATGATGCTCCCGGTGTTCATGACCTGCGACACATGGGACTTCTCCCATACCATCGGCAGCGCGAACTCGCCCTGGCAGTCGATCTTCATCTACGAGCGCTTCCCGCTCGGACTGGGCTTCACCCAGACGGCATACGCCCGGCTCCACGAGATCCTCCCTGCGGTGCAGGAGCGCCTGCGGACCTGCTCGTGCGAGGATGGGTGCCCGATGTGCGTCGGCAAACCGCTTCGGCGCTATGCCACATGGAACGTCGAGCGGATGGAGGCGCAGATCCCCAGTAAGTCCTCCGCACTCGCGGTGCTCGAGGGCTACCTGGGCGACGGTACCAACTTACGGAACGAGGATACGCAGTCGCTCGCCGGCGAAGGGGCGACGGAGGAGGAGTGCGTGGAGCTGGCGCTGCGGCGTCGGCTGGAGCGGATGCGCGAGCCCGAGGTGTTCCATCCCATCGACGCGACGGCGATGGAGCGGGTGGGGCGGGCCGCCGTGCCCGCCGAGGACCGCCGCACACTGGACCAAGCGGACGTTGCCCGCCGCGAGGAGCGCCGCCGCAACTTCGCGGTGGACCTGCGCAAAGCCGTCCGCCGCAAGCCCGTATCTGAACCCACGCCACGCCCCACCCCGCCCCCAATGCCCCGCGGCCGCGGCCACGCCGTCCCGCCGACCGCGTTCCCCACCCAGCCGATCTCCTCACGTCCGGAGGCGGAAGGGGCAGAGCCGCCCGCCCGTGGTGCCATCGAACAGGGCGACCCGTTGGCCGCGAAGGCCCGGCGTCTGAAGCGCTCGCGGCGCGACATGGGCTAGCCCTTGCGGGCGCGCCGCTTGGCCGCGAGCAGTCGGCTCACCGTGTCCCCGTCCCCTTGGTCACCGGGGACGGGTTCCGGGGTCGACGGTGGCGCACCGCCAGCGCGGACGGCTTGGATCGCCTCGTCGAGCTGCGCCCTCAGCTCGGAGGACGCCGGCGAGGGCGTTGGGGGCGGCGGTGCGGGTCCGCCGGAGGGAGTGTCCGGCGTCGCGTCCGGGGCGAGCGGCGGGCCCGGTGTCGGCGCCGTTGCCGCCCCTCGCCGCTTCACACGAATGAGGCGGCCGAGGGTAGGATCCGGCGCGAGCTCCCTCTCTCGTCGCAGCCGATCGCGGAAGGCGCGCACCCGCGCGAGAGCGGCCTCGATCTGTTGCCTCTCGATCATCACCCTCCGGATCGCCACGTCGAACACGAACAGCAGCGCCGCGAGAAGGACCAGCTTCGGCCAGAGGTCCACGGGAGTCCGCGCGGGCTCGCGCTTGAGGGAGAAGACCTGCGGCCCCTGGCCCAGTTCCATCGTTCGCCCGCCCGTCAGGTCGGCGAGGCGCGAGAGGAGGTAGGTGTCCGGGCGGAAGTCCTTGTATTCGTCCGGGTAGGGAACCGTGGCGCCGGTCGTCTGGGACGTCTCCCGTCCCTGCTCGTCCTTGTTGGTGACATTGACCATGTAGACGCCGACATCACGAGCGTCGAACGTGGCCTGGTAGCGTCCTGGCGCCGTCTGCGCCAGCTCGATGTCCTTCCCCTGCATATCCGGCGGCAGTAGGCGCGCCTTGGCCGCCATGAAGTTCACATACTCGTTCTGTTCGTTGATGGCATCGACGGTGATCATTCCCCGGCCGCGCTCGATGGTGACGGTCGTGTCGAACTCCGCTGTGTCGCTCGGGCGGAGGGACCAACGCACCCACTGCGCCCAGAGCTTCCCAAACTGGTCCCACTGCAGCCAACGCGCGGCCCAGCGGTTGGTCGCATCGGACGTGAATGCGATGGAGCGGCCCAGACCATACTGCCAGCGGGAGAACAGCGGGTCGCCCTTGTGGGTCAGCAACGGCGTCGCCGCACGCCCCTTGGCCGTCGTCCCGACATAGCCGAGCAGGGGGGGCGTGGAATCCCAGTCCACTCCCCTCAGCGTGTCATCGCTGGGGTCGGCGACGATGGGGCGGAAGGGCTCCTCTACGACCAGGGAGCGAGCGACCAGGAAGGTCTCCTTGGTGTAGATCCGCGGCAGCTCCGCCATCTTCTGGGCGATGTAGAACCGCCCCTTGCCTTCCATCGCAACGTCGTGCAGGAACTGAGAGTGCACTCCCTCGCCGATCGAGACGCAGGTGACCGTGATCTTGTCCTTCACCAGCTCCGCCGCCAGCTCTCGGCAGCCTTCCTGCTGCTCCGCGTCGTTCCCGTCGACGAGCATGATGACGTGGCGGATCCTCCCGGAGGCGTTGGCGAGCATCTTCTTGGCGGCCATCAGGCCTGTGTAGCAGAAGATCCCCCCTCCTCCGCCGCGGAGCGTGCGGATCTTGGCCTTGATCTGTGTTGGGTCCTCCACCTTCGTGAGCGGCAGGACTTCCTTCGAGGCGGTATCGCAGGCGATCACGCCGAGCTCGTCGCGCGGGGTGAGAAGGTCGGTAACGAGGCACGCCGCCTCGCTCGCCATCTGAATCTTCTGCTTGCCGTCCTCCTGGGCGGACATGCTGCCCGACTGGTCGATGACGACGACCACCGACGTGGCCGGGAAGTGCTTCTTCTGCTTCACATCCATGTCGACGGGCAGCGCGGCTTCGATGGGGGTCTTGTAGTACCCGCCCAGTCCGAAGCTATCCTCGCCACCGATCATTCCGAGGCCGATGCCGAGGTCGCGCGTGGCGCCCTCGAACATCCGCATCTGCTTCACGGTGAAGTTGACGGCGTTCACGTCATCGAGAAGCACGGAGTCGTACTCGGCCAGGTCCGCCAGCGTGACGGGCAACGCCGAGGGCTGCACCAGGCGGGTCCGAATGTGGCGCTCCTCCAGCTTGGATGCCAGGAAGTGCCCTCGATCCACGTTCGACGAGACGAGGAGCACGTTGGGCTCGCCCTGCACACGGGTGAAGCCCGCGGCGTGGTTGTTCTCGGCGATGGTGTCGTTGGCCGGCGCCGTCTTGAGGTGTGCCTCGAAGGTGTAGAAGCCCGGCGCATCAAGGGTCTGGGGGGGGAGCGGGATCCGCTCCTTGTGGCCGCCTTTGAGGTCGAAGCCGTACTCGGCGATGAACTGGTCGTTCCGCCAGAGCTCCACGGTGGCGCGCACCGGCTTGAGCGACTCGGCGATCAGCTCGACCTCGACCGGCTCGCCGCGTTTGGCGCGGGGCGGCACTGTCATCTTGTGGAGCAGCACCTCGTTCTGCAGCTCCTGGCCCAGGGGGACGACATCGATGGCCACGTTGTTCGACTTCGCGATGGCCGCCTCGTCCACCGCGTTCCCGAGCGTCTCGTTCCCGTCCGAGAACAGGACGATGCGCCGCGACACTCCAGCGGGGAATGCCGCCAGAGCCAAGCGGGTCGCCTGGGCGATGTCTGTATGGCTCGTAGAGGGCACGGAGTGGATGTCCTTGACCTCCAGGTCGGGAACGGGGAGGGCATCCAGCAGCGCGTCGCCGCCGAAAGCGATGATGCCGGCCCGGTCGTCGCTCCGCGCCTCAGGCATCGCCCGGTTGATGAACGACTTGATCTGCTCCGTCGCCTCCGCGCTGATGCTGTCCGAGGTATCGACGAGGTAGAACACGCAGAGCGCGTCGCGCAGAAGCACCTGCTGGAGCCCTGCGGCGGCGAGGATGAGCAACAGGAGTACGGTGAAGCGGAGAGCCGTGCTGAAGCGACGTCGAGCCTTCGACATCCCGCTCAAGCTGCGGCGGCTGACCCACCATGCCAGGGGCAGCAGGACGAGCAGCACGAGCGCATTCGGGTACTCAAACGCAAGCGGCACAGCCATAGGCGCCATCCGGGGAAGCCGGAGGAGGACGCCCCCTTCGCCCGGAGATGGGTGTCGGTCTCCAGCTTCCTTGCTAGTTCTGCAGCTCGTCCGGGAGGACCCTCCGCGTCTGGCGACCCTTCTCGACCTTGTCTGCCAGGTCTTCGAGCTCCCTCTGAAGGAAGACGATTCTCTCGTGCATCAGTCGGATGGTACCGACGAGCCGGTTGACGATGCTGAGCACCCACACCGAGAATGCGATGGCCCCCCAGAAGGCGAACCCGGCCGGCTCGTAGCCGATCCGCTGGGCCACGAGGATCAGCGCGAAACACGCCAGGCAGGTCGTGAGTAGGATGACGTCCGTCAGCGTGAGTCGGACGGCGTCGCGAAGCTGCTGCAGCGGCGGTTCACTACGCATGACTGCCCCCACGAGGTGAGCCGGCGCCGGCGTGCAAAGCGCAACGACTGGGCTGTCACCTGCACCTAGCGTAGTGGGCGGAAGACGGTTTGTCGAGGAACAACGCCCGCGATCACGGCTTCCTCGGCTCGACCATCGGGCCGGTGTGAAGTCCGCGCTCCGTTGCCAGGTCCCCCAGCGAGATGCCCTCAACGCTCGCGAAGAGCCCGGTCTCCGCCAGCGGCCAGTTCAGCCTCATGCCCGTTTCCTCGGAATACACGCCGAGGCCAAACGTCTCCGTCATCTCGATGACGCGGACGTTCTTGAAGACGTAGTGCACCGTCTCGTAGCCCTCACTGCAGACAAGGGGGATGATGACCGTGGCTTCCTTGAAGGCGTCCTTGAGGGTGGGGTGAGTCATGCGGCTGCGGACGAGCCCGCGGTTGCACGAGATGCCGACCAGCTCGCGACGGAGGACGTGGTAACCGTCCCCCTCGAGGCGGTCCGCCAAGGCATCCATCGCCTCGCGGCCGCCAAACCCGCAGTAGCGGACACAGTCGTTGCATGTCCAGACGATGATCCTGTCGTCATCCTCGAGCTGGTCGACCAGCTCGTTGTAGGTCAGTTTCAGCAGAGATACGACCACAGGATTCCCTCCACCGACTTGTCACCAGACGCTGCTCCCTCACCCCAGCCCTCTCCCACAGGGAGAGGGGGTCTCCCACCTCTCCCGCCGGGGGAGGTCGGCCGAAGGCCGGGGGAGGGACGCGCCTCCCAGGGCCTCGCGCCTCTTGCAGCTCGGACGCTCACACTGCCACGCCCCCCCCCCACTCCAGCCCTCGGGGGTTAGCTCGACGCCGTCGCCTTCCGTTTCGGTACGCTGGAGAGCAGCCCGCTCGTCGTGCAGGCGCGGACGACCTTCCGATCCCCCATGTGCTGCGCCACCGCGATCCAGCCGACCTCACAGGCCATCACCACGGCCGCGGTCGCATCCGACGCCGCCATCGCATCGCGTATGTAGTCGGCATGGCAGGCCACCGTCACGACGGCCTCATCGCAGACGCGGAACCCGTCCGCGCGGAGTCTGCGCGCGAACTCGGGCATGATCTCCTCGCCGCCCGTGTCGCAGACGCGAACGCAGGTATTGCAGGTGATGACAGCGATGCGGTCGTCCCGGGAGAGCTGGGCCGTGATCTCCTCGTAGGGAATCGCCTCGGTCTGGGCGCCCATCAGCCCACCTCCTTCTTCGGGGCGATGAAGCGCCGCAGGCACTGGCCGGCCTCCAGGATGCGCCGGGACATGCGCTCCCGCTGCTCGGACTCGTAGTCCTCGACCTCGGCGAACACGAGGGCGTCCATCGGGCAGTCGTCCACGCACGCCGGCTCCTTGCCCTGTGCGACACGGTCGGCGCACTGGTCGCACTTGATCGCCCGACGGTCCTCCTCCTCGAACTTAGGGATGCCGAAGGGGCAGACGATATTGCAGAGCGTGCAGCCGATACATCGCTTGTCATCGAGGACCACGATTCCCGACTCGAGCCGATGCACGGCCGAGACCGGGCAGATCTCCTCGCAGGGCGCATCCGCACAGTGGTTGCAGACCATCTGCACCGGGTAGATCCGGTTCACCCACTCGATGTAGTTGCACGCCACGAAGCCATGCTCGCGCTTGCAGGCCTCAATGCACTCCTCGCAGCCCAAGCAACGGTTCGGGACCAGGTAGACTCGCTTCATCACGATGGCTCCCAACACTCGTCTTGCAGGTAACCCACAGGAGGGACCGGATGGGGTAGGCTCACCGCATCGCTTCCCTCAACACCGTGCCGATACGCCGCCGCCGGCACGCGGGGCAACGGGTCAGCATCTCGGGCGGCAGATCGGTCTTCGCCTCCAGGTGCTCGAGCATCTTCCCCGGTGCGAAGTACGAGCCACAGTCGGCGCAGGCCGCTAGCTCCAGCTCGGTGTTGAACGCCCGGATGATCCGCTTGCCATCCCGGTCCTCGATGGTGATCCGGCCCGTCGGGCACACCGCAGCGCACGCTCCGCAGCCGATACACGTTTCCGCCTGTATCGAGAAGGGCGTTGTCACCTCGCGGTCGCGCCCGCGATGGGCGAAGCCAATGGCGGCCGTTCCGATTTCGTCCCGGCACGCGCGGGTGCACAGGCCGCAGAGCACACAGTCCAGGTCCCTCGAGGGGAATCGTGTCTCCTCCACACCGAGGCTGCGCGCCAGCTCGATGATGCGAGGCGCGCCGGGGCACTGTGCCAGCAGCAGCTCCGCCGTCATCCGCCGGATCTCGCGGAGGTCCTCCGTGTCCGTGCGAACGACCATCCCATCCTCTACCGGCCGCGTGCAAGAGCTCTCGGTCCGCACCCGACCGCGCTGCTCGACCTCGACGACGCACAGCCGGCACGCGCCATAGGGCGCGAGCCCCTCATGGTGGCAGAGCGTGGGAATGGCGATACCCAGCCGCTCAGCGGCCTGGAGGACCGTCGAGTCCTCCGGCACCTCGACCGCCTGGTCGTCTATGGTCAGTCCGATCATCGTTGGCTCCATGGGCCTCCCGCCGCCACTAGGCCCGATCACACCGAAGACACCGCCGAGCCTCGAGCACCGCCTGCTCCTCCGTCAGCCCCGCCTCTACCTCAGCGAAGCCGGACTGTCGCTCGGCGGCAGCCAGGCAAGGCATTGCCGGTCGACACTGCTCCAGCAGCGCCTCCATCTCCTCATCCGTCAGCGGGGGAGGCGGAACATCCCGCGAGGGCGGCGTCACCCGGAACTCCCGCACCACCTGTTCGCCAGAGAGGAACTGCAGGATCGACTCGGCAGCGCGCCGTCCCTCGGCCATTGCCGCGACTACCGTCCCGCCCCCGGTGAGCGCATCGCCGGCCGCGAACACGTTCGGTGCGTCCGTGCTGAAGGTGTCCGCGTTTGCACGCACACGCGCGCGGTCGGTCATGAGGTGGCCATACGCCGGCCGCAGGAACTCCGCCTGGACCTCCTGCCCGATCGCGGGAACAACGGCGTCACAGTCGATTGTGACTACGTCGCCCTCGATGGGCGTCGTCTTCCGCCGACCATCCGCGCCCATCCCGGCCAGCGCCATGCGAGCACAGCGGATCCCGGTCACCCGGCCGTTCTCGGAGAGCACTTCCAGCGGCTGGGCAAGTTCCATGATCTCAATGCCCTCGACCAACGCCTCGTGGATCTCACTTTGGTCCGCCGGCATCTCCTCGCGCGTACGGCGGTACACGATCCGCACGCTGGCACTGCCGAGCCGAAGGGCCGTCCGGGCCACATCGACCGCGACGTCGCCGCCGCCGATCACCACGACCCGGTCGCCGGGCTTCTGAGCGCGCCCGCGCTTCGCCGCGCGAAGGAAGTCGAGGGCGTCCAACACGCCGTCGACGTCCTCGCCCGGCACACCGAGCCGCCAGGAGCCCTGGGCGCCGACGGCGATGAAGACGGCGTCGTAGCTCTCCGCGATGTCCTCGAAGGGCACGTCTACCCCCACGCGAGTACTCGTCCTCAACTCCACGCCCATCGCCAGGATGTGCCGGATGTCCCTCTCCAGCACAGGCCAGGGAAGGCGGTACTCGGGGATCGTCGTCGCGAGCATCCCGCCGGGGCGGTCGTGGGCCTCGAACACCGTCACCGGGAAGCCCCAACGCGCCAGGTAGTAGGCGGCCGTGAGGCCCGCCGGGCCGGAACCGATGATGGCGACGCGCCGGTTGCGGCGCGCGGCGCGCGGCTCCGGTGGACGCCAGTCACCGGTGCGCTCCGCATAGTCGAGGGCGAAGCGCTTGAGTTGCTTCACGGCCATTGCGTCACCGGCCTCACAGGCAGTGCAGGCGCCTTCGCAGGGGTGGTCGCAGACACGTGCGCAGACGCTCGGCAGCGGGTTCGTCTCCGCCACGGCGCGCGCCGCCTCGATGAACTCGCCGCGGGCTATGTGTGCGATGTAGGCCGGCACATCGGTCCCGAGTGGGCATAGGTGCTTGCAGGGCGATGAGATGATGCCCTTGCAGATCCCCGCCTCGCAGTGCTTCCGGATGACATGGTCCTCGAACTCCGCGCGGAAGTGTCGCAGGCCGTTGAGCACCGGGTTCGCGGCCGTCTGCCCCAGGCCGCACATCGAGGCGTTCTTCACCGCCTTGCCGATCTGCTCGAGGAGTGGCAGGTCCTCCGGCGCCCCCCGACCGTCCGCGATCCGGTCGAGGATCTCGAGCATCCGCGGCAGGCCCTCACGGCAGGGCGTGCACTTGCCGCAGGACTCGCTCGAAAGGAACCGGAGGAAGTAGCGGGCGATGTCGACCATGCACGTCTTGTTGTCCATGACGATGAGCCCGCCCGAGCCCATGATCGAGCCCACCTCGGCCAGGCTCTGGTAGTCGACGGGCACGTCGAGCCGGTGCGCGGGGATGACGCCTCCCGAGGGCCCGCCGGTCTGGACCGCTTTCACGCGCCGCCCGGGCAGCGCCCCTCCGCCGATGTCGAACACGATCTCCCGCAACGTGATCCCCATCGGCACCTCGACCAGTCCCGTGTTCCGAACCTTGCCGACGAGCGAGAAGACCTTCGTGCCGCGGCTGCCCTCCGTGCCGACCGAGGCGAAGCGCGCAGCGCCGTCGCGAAGGATCAGTGGGATGTTCGCCCACGTCTCGACGTTATTGATGTTCGTCGGCTTCCCGAAGAGCCCGCGCTGAGCCGGGAACGGCGGGCGCGGCCGCGGCTCACCGGCACGGCCCTCGATGGACGCGATGAGCGCCGTCTCCTCGCCGCACACGAAGGCGCCCGCACCGGTGGTCACCTCCAGGTCAAACGACAGCGATGAGCCGAGGATGTACTCACCCAGGAGTCCCAGGCCCCGGGCTTGGTCGATCGCGTGCTTTGTGTTCGAGACGGCCAGAGGGTACTCGGCCCGAATGTACAGGTAGCCCTTCGTGGCCCCCATGGCGTACCCGCCGATGGTCATCCCCTCAATCACAGCGTGGGGGTTGCCCTCGAGAACCGCGCGGTCCATGTACGCGCCGGGGTCGCCTTCGTCCGCGTTGCAGATGACGTACTTCGTCTCGCCCTCGGACCTGCGGCAGAGCTCCCACTTGGCCCCCGTCGGGAACCCCGCGCCCCCGCGCCCGCGCAAGCCGGAGGCCTTGACCTCCTCGATGACCTGCTCCGGCGACATCGTCGACAGCACTGTGGCCAGGGCGGCGTACCCGCCCGTCGCGATGGCGTCGTCCACCGAGCGCGCGTCGATGGCCTGGCTCTGGCCCAACAACGCCCGGTCCTGAGCCCGGTAGAAGGGGATGTCCCGCTCGTGCTCGATCATGCAGCCGGTGACCGGGTCCTGGTAGAGCAGCCTCTCGACGGTCCTGCCGCCCCGTACGGTCTCGTCGAGGATCTCCGGCACATCCTCGGGCGTGAGCTTCCGGTAGAAGACCCCGCTGGGCCGGATGACCATCAGCGGGCCCTGCTCGCAGAACCCATGGCAGCCGGTGACGCGGAGCGCAGTGGTCTCTGCGAGCCCGCGCTGCTCCATGCCATCGCGCAACGCGTTCACGACCGCCAGGCAGCCGGAAGCCTGGCAACCTGTTCCGCCACAGACGGTGATCGTCGCGGCAGTACGCTGCCGTTCCTCGGCGCGCTGCCGGCGCAAGTCGCGCAGAGCGCTCACGTCAGGGAGTCGCATCGGCCGCCTCCCCCCGCATGACGCGCTCGAGGAGCGCGACTGTCTTCCTGGCGGTCATCCGGGCATGGTACCGGCCGTCGATGACGACCACCGGCCCTAGAGCGCACGCGCCGAGACAGTTCGCCCTCTCGAAGGTGAAGCGCCCGTCCTCGGTCGTCTCTCCGGGCGAGACGCCCAGCGCGCGCGTGATCTCCTCGGCGATGCGCGCGCCCCCTCGCACGTGGCAGGCCGTGCCCAGGCAGCAGAGGATCGAGTGCTCGCCCCGAGGTGTCAGGCTGAAGGAGTGGTAGAACGTGGCCACGGAGTAGACCTGGCTGAGGGGGATGCTCAGCGCGCCCGCGACAGTCTCCAGGCTTTCCGGCGGCACGTAGTTGAACTCCGCCTGTATCTCCTGCAGCAGGGGGATCAGCCCAGTGCCGCACTCGGCGCTCCTCTGCGCCATCTCATGGATCCGATCGTGCATAAGAGCCCCTCCGCGCGCCCGTCAGGCACACAAAACGGAGCCCCCAAACCACGGAGAGCCCCGGTCGGCACTACTCACAACGCCGCGATAGCCCATGACGGTGTCGTACCAAACCTCACGATACCGCATCCGCGGCGATGGAACAACACCCCAAGGCGGCGCGCGCGCCGTGGCCGACGAGGCACCGGCCTTCCCACGGGGCCTGGGAGGATCGACGACTCGTCGATCACAGCGCGAAGCGATGACACGCGTCCGGCAGCGCAAGGCCCTCTCCCGGAATCCAGGCCTCCCGCCCGCCTCGGAGAGCGCGTCGGCCTCCGGCCGACCGGCGGACGAGTCGTCCGCCCTCCCAATGAGTCCCGGGAGGGGCGACGCGGCCCTGTCCGGACGCCCCGTCCTCTGCAGGTGCTCCCCCTGGCGCGACGGAACGAAGCCCATGTGCGGTACCTCCGATTGGCTACCTGGAGGGACTTGGATGCGATCGCCCGTCTACTGCCTCTCTCTACTCGCAGCGCTTCCCTTCGTCGCCACTCAAGCCCCCGCGGCGGAGGTCACCGTGGGCACCTCGGCGGAGCTGCGCGCCGCCGCTGCCGCCGCGGTGCCGGGCACGACGATCCTCCTCCGCCCGGGCGTCTACGAAGGCGACGTGTGGCTTACTGGCCTGGTCGGGGAGGCCCGTGCCCACATCACTATCCGGGCGGCCGATCCCAACGACAGGCCTCGATTCGTGGGCGGCGGCGAGGGGCTGCACGTCTCGGAAGCCGCATACCTGACCCTCGCGGACATCGAGATCAGCGGCGCGAGTGGCAATGGGCTGAACATTGACGACGGGGGGAAACACGACGCTCCGGCGCACGACATCAGGCTGATGAGGCTGTACGTCTCCGACATTGGTCCCCACGGCAACCGCGATGGTATCAAGCTCTCGGGTGTCGACCACTTCTTCGTCTGGGACTGCTTGGTTGAGCGATGGGGCGACGGAGGGTCTGCCATCGACATGGTCGGGTGCCACTGGGGGGAGATCGAGGCATGCACCTTCCGTGGGGGCGGCATGCCGGATGCCAACGGCGTGCAGATGAAGGGCGGGTCGCTCGACGTGACCGTCCACCGCTGTACGTTCATCGATGCGGGAAGCCGTGCCGTGAACATCGGCGGGAGCACGGGCCTCCAGTTCTTCCGTCCTAAGCCGCAGGGCTACGAGGCGAAGGACATCATCGTCGAGGACTGCGCGTTCGTCGGCGGACAGGCGGCCGTGGCGTTCGTGGGGGTAGACGGCGCGAAGGTGCACCACAACACGATCTACCACCCCGGCCGCTGGGCCACCCGGATCCTCCAGGAAACGACGGCGGAAGGGTTCGTCCCCTGCCGGAACGGCGTGTTCCGCGACAACATCATCGTCTTCCGCTCCGATCAGTGGGCCGAAGGCGGAGTGAACATCGGCCCGAACACGGCACCGGAGACGTTCCGCTTCGAGGGCAACCTTTGGTTCTGCGAGGATCGCCCCGAGGCCAGCGCGCCCTCCCTGCCCGTCCCTGAGGGGAACGGCCTGGTGGGAGTCGATCCCCTCCTCGTGGACCCCGAGAACGGTGACTTCACGTTGCGGGAGGGCAGCCCCGCCGAAGGCAAGGGCGGTAGGTGGGACCAGGAGGACGTTGACGTCATGCTATGAGATACGCGGGGGCGGTCGCCTGCTTCACTCATCGGCAGGCAGAGCCGCCCCCGTCGTGACGATTGCCTCTAGCCTTGGGCGCACCTACCCGACCTTCGGCAGCCGCGCCAGCGCTTCATTAACCTTGTCGGCCGGGTACTCGTAGTCGACCAGCTCGCCGGCGAAGTACGCGTCGTAGGCGCCGAGATCGAAGACGCCGTGGCCGCTGAGGTTGAAGAGGATCACGCGCTCCTCGTTCTTGTCCCTCGCGTCGAGCGCCTCATCGACAACCGCGCGGATCGCGTGGGCTGACTCGGGCGCGGGCACCAGGCCTTCCGCCCTCGCGAACTGGACGGCGGCCTCGAAGACGGGGATCTGCGGATAGGCGACGGCCTCGCACAGCCCCACTTCCATCATCAGGCTGGTGATCGGCGCCGCGCCGTGGTAGCGCAGGCCGCCCGCGTGGATGCCCGAGGGCACGAAGTCGTGGCCCAGGGTGTGCATCTTCAGGAGCGGCGTCATCTGCCCGGTATCGCCGAAGTCGTAGGCGTACGGCCCACGGGTCAGCGTCGGGCAGGCGGACGGCTCCACAGCGAGGAGCCGGATCTTCTTCCCCGCATTGATGTCATCGATGAAGGGCGTGGCGATGCCGGCGAAGTTGCTCCCGCCGCCGTGGCAGGCGATCACCACATCCGGCGTCTCGCCCAGCTTGTCGAGCTGTAGCTTCGACTCGAGGCCGATGACCGTCTGGTGCAGGAGCACGTGGTTGAGCACGCTGCCGAGGGAATACTTCGTATCCTCGTGCTGCACCGTGTCCTCGAGCGCCTCGGAGATGGCGATGCCGAGGCTCCCCGGGCTGTCGGGATCCTGGGCGAGGATCCTCTTGCCGATCGCGGTCACCTCGGTCGGGCTCGAGTAGACCGTTGCGCCGAAGGTCTGCATGAACGACCGGCGGTAGGGCTTCTGGTTGTAGCTGACCCTCACCATGTAGACGGTGCACTCGAGGCCGAACATAGCGCAGGCGTGAGCCAGAGCGCTGCCCCACTGGCCCGCGCCGGTCTCAGTGGCGATCCGCTTCACGCCCTGCTGCTTGTTGTAGTAGGCCTGGGCGATGGCCGTGTTGGGCTTGTGGCTGCCGGCGGAGCTGACGCCCTCGTACTTGTAGTAGATGCGCGCCGGCGTCTGGAGAGCCGCCTCCAGTCTCCCGGCACGGATGAGCGGCGCCGGCCGGTACGTACGGTAGATGTCCATGATCGGTCCGGGGATGTCCACCCACGGATCGCCGCACATCTCCTGCATGACGAGCGCCTCGGGGAAGATCGGCAGGAGGTCCTGCGGCCCGGCCGGCTGCCCGGTGCCGGGGTGGAGTGGCGGGTCCAGCGGCCGCGGCAACCGCGGCAGCACGTTATACCAGGCGTTCGGAAGCTCCTCCATGGAGAGCAGATAGCGAGTGGATACTGACACGGGTCCGTCTCCTCACTAGTGCGATCTCGTTCCGCGGCTCTCACAAGGCAACCGCAGGCCAGGCCGATTGCGGGGTGTGTTCGCCGCGCATCCCACGGTTCCTGCGTGACCCGACAGTCCGTCGCCCGTCCCGTCACCCCGTACCTGCGGGGCTTGTTCGCGACGCCCGGAATGCCGTACAGTGCCGCCGCATACTACTCCGGCGGAGGCCTGACGATGGACTGGCGACCTCGATACCGCATCCTGGATGCGGTCCCAACGAAGGTCAACGATGAGCCGGTCGTGGTGCTGCAGGACCCGACGGACCCCAGCGACACCGTTGTCGCCCTGTCAATGCCGGGGTTCTTCGTGCTGACTCAGTGTGACGGCGAGCACACGGTGGAGGAGATCCACAAGGCATTCACCAAGGAGTACGGGCAGGAGGTCCCGCTGGATACTGTCGAGACGATGCTCCGCGAGTTCGACGAGGGGCTCCTGCTGGAGGGGGAGCGCTATGACGAGCACAAGGCGCAGCGGCTTGCGGCCTACCGTGCGCAGGCGACCCGCCCCCCGACCAGCGCCGGCTCATCTTACCCCGCGGACCCGGCCGAGCTCCGGGCGTTCCTCGACAAGATGACCGAGGAGGCCGACCTTGGCCCGGTGATGGACGAGGACGTGTGCGCGATCGTGATCCCGCACATCGACTTCCCGCGCGGTGCGGCGACCTATGGCAGCGTCTGCCGGGCCGTCCGCGAGCTGGGGTTGGAGTTCGACACGTGCGTTCTCCTCGGCATCGCGCACCACCACACAGAGACGCCATTCGTCGTCACGCGCCTGCCGTACGAGACTCCGCTCGGCGTGCCCGAGGTGGACCAGGCGTTCATCGGTCACCTCCAGGAACACTGCTCCACGGACCTGTTCACCGATGAGCTGGTTCACGTCACCGAACACTCTGTGGAGTTCGCCACGCTCGTGTGCCAGTATCTGTTCGGGTCGCGCGTGCGCACGGTGCCGATCCTCTGCGGATCGTTTGAGTCGGTCCTGCCGCAGGGCGACAGTCCCTCCGAGAGCCCCGATGTAGCGGAGTTCATCGAGGCGCTGAGGACGGCCATCGAGGAGTCCGACGGCCGCGTATGCCTCGTGGCCGCCGTCGATTTCAGCCATGTGGGGCCTCAGTTCGGCGACAGCGGGCTCCTGACTGCCCGGATGGCGGAGTTCGCCCAGCGCCGTGATCAGGCGCTGTTTGGCCACTGCGTCGAGTGCGACCCGGATGGGTTCTTCGAGGAGGCTCACTCGGATGGGAACGTGACCCACGTCTGCGGCGTCGCTGCCGTCTACACGGTGCTGGCCGTCCTGGAGGGTCGCGATGCGCAGGGCGTCGTCATCCACTACGGGAACGCCCCGACTCCGGACGACACTTCCGTCGTCACGTTCGCGGGCATGCTCTTCACGGAGTTGCCTGCGAGCTAGGGCTACCCCTCCGACGATGCTCGGTTGACGGTGAAGCTGCCGCTGCCGATGGGGACGCCGAGGATCGTGCTGCTGTGGAACGTTCCGGAGCCCGTGCCACTCGGGGCGAGGTTGCCCTCGATAGTGACCTTGTAGACTGTGGCGATGACGGCGCTGATCGAGGCCTCGGCCTTCACGTGGCCTGTCGATGAGCACGTCCCTTCGCCCTGAAACGTCCCGGCATAGGAGCCCAGATTGCTCTGGCCGCGGAACTGCACTCGACCGGACGCAGGGATCTCCAGCGTGAACGTGCCGCTGTCGGTGAGCCCGTCGTAGGTCCCTTCCCACGTGCCGGCGTACGCGTCGCCGGCGGTGGTATCGAAGGGTCCGCAACCGGCCGATGCGACGATCGCTCCCACGAGGACGAAGACGACGACAGACAACCGAGCATGGGTACCGAGGTACCTCACGGGCAAGAGGCTCCTCTCAGGTGTGGCACGATGGTAGCACAACCGGGGGACGATGCCACGTCTCGTTCCGGAGAGTGGCCTGCGGCAGGTGCCAAGCCGACGGGCGCCGAACGTTGCTACGGGCCCGCGGCTAGGTTGACGCGGCGACCGACCGTTCAATAGAATGACGTTCGCCCCCTGAGGATGGAAACAAAGGCGAGTCACGAGTGTCGGGGGCGGTCCGGCGTTGCGACTCGGTGGCTCTGTGGCGATAGTGCAACTGGGCCGCCGGCCCGCTGCGCAGGGGTGCGGGCTTAGGCGAGGGGCGACGAAGAGGGAACCCATGCACACTGTCGGCGAAGCGCCAGACGCGGGTAGCGGCCCGGATGACAGCCTGCGGGCCTCGTCGCCCGAGCCGGGCGGGTTCGGCCTCGGCCCCGAGGTCGATAGGGACTTGGCGGAGGGCGGTTCGGCCGGTACCCGTGAGGCGCTGCGGGCTGAGTATGAGCGCCTGCGCCAGCGTATCCGCGAGCTCGAGCGTGAACTCGCCGACATGGAGTTCAGCGCTCCCCCCACATCCCGTCCTGCTCTCGAGAGGACCCTCTCCCACCTGCTCCAGAAGGTCAGCATGATCCTGCGAGCCGAGAAGTGCTGCGTCATGGTCTACAACTCGGAGGAGAATGTGCTGGAGGCGCAGTCTCCGGCGGTGGGCCTGACGGAAGACCAGATCCGCCTCTTCCGAGTTCGTGCGAGCGACGGCATCAGCGGGCATGTCTTCCGCACGCGAGAGCCCGAGGTGTTCGACGACGCGGCTACCGATCCCCGCACTCACAAGGAATCCGTGGCGGTGCTCGGCGTCAACACGGGCGCCACGGTGCCTCTCATCCATGAGCGGCGCGAGAACGACGTGGTTGTCGAGGATAAGTGCATCGGCGTGCTCCACGTGTTCAACAAGCGCCGCGGGAGGACGTTCACGAAGGAGGACATTCGGATCCTCCGACTGATGTCGAAGTCGGCGGCGGCGGTCATCGCCGAGGCGAAGCTGTTCATCGAGCTGCGCGAGACCGCGGAAACGCTGCAACGGACCTATGAGAGCCTGCCGGCCGGCATCATCCTCGTGAGCCCCGAGGGCACGATACGCCTGATGAACCGTGCCGCACGCCAGCTAATGCTCCGCGAGTCGGTCGACCCGATTGGGCGCACCTATCAAGATGCACTGCGAAGTGACCGACTGGTCGGGATCATCGGCAACACGATGGTGGACCAGAAGGAACTCGAGGACGAGATCTCGCTCCCGGAGGCCGACCGCCTCTACCGTGCGCAGACGGCGATCGTGTGGGACAACGGGAGCTTCTCGGGCGTCGTGGCCATCTTCAGCGATGTCACCGAGCTGCGGAACCTGGAGCAGATGAAGGCGGCCTTCGTGACGACGGTCTCCCACGAGCTGCGGACACCCCTCACGTCCATCCAGGGGTTCGTTCGCACGCTCCTCGCCGACGCGGAGGATACGTACCCCGCCCAGGCCCGCCATGAGTTCCTTACGATCGTCGACAAGGAGTGCCGGAAGCTGCACCGCCTCGTGGAGGACCTGCAGAAGGTCGCTCGGATCGATGAGGGACACGGGCTGGAGCTGCGCATCACGCGCGTACACCCTGGGGAGCTACTCGAACGGCTCGTCAATGCCCACCAGTCGTACAGTACGGAGCATGCGATCCGTCTCGTGATGTCACCCGAGTTCAGAGAGGCGCCGCTGCTGAGCGATGAGGATAAGATCGACCAGATCGTGTCGAACTTCATCAGCAATGCCCTGAAGTACTCCCCTGCTGGCACTGAGGTGACGGTGGACGGCGCGGCGGAAGGCGCTGGTGTGTGGATCCGCGTGACAGACCGGGGCCGCGGCATTCCCCATGATGAGATCGCGCGAGTGTTCGATCGCTTCTACCGGGGTAGCGACGAGCCGGACAAGCTGGGCGGCACCGGCCTTGGGCTGTATATCGTGAAGCACCTGGTCGAGCGCCTCGGCGGACGCATCGATGTTGACAGCTCGATCGGGCGTGGGTCCACCTTCGCGGTCTACCTACCTCTTACCGTCGGCGAGCAGGGAAGTGGGTCCGGCAGCTGATGCGCGTCGCGTTTGGCTCCGATCACGGCGGGTTCGGTCTCAAAGGTCCCTTGATGGCCCTTGCGCGCTCCCTCGGCCACCAGGTCATCGATCGCGGGTGCCACAGCGAGGAAGCCACGGACTATCCGCAGTATGCCTTCGACGTCGCTCAGCAGGTGGCCGCGGGCGATGCGAATGTCGGGGTCCTCATCTGCGGCACAGGCATCGGCATGTCGGTGGCCGCGAACCGCGTGCCCGGCATCCGAGCGGCGGCCGTGACCGACGTGTGCGCGGCCCAACTCAGTCGCGAGCACAACGACGCCAATGTCCTCTGCCTGGGCGGCCGCATTACGGAGCCGGGCACCGCGGAGGAGATCCTCCGGGTCTGGCTGGCCACGCCGTTCTCGAACGGCGAGCGCCATGTGCGGCGCCTCCGCCAGATCCACGAGAGAGACACAGCGCCCGATTGCCGGGCGGGAAGCGAGCCCAAGCCATGAGCTCCCACCTGCAGTCCATCGATCCCGAGATCGCCGAAGCCATCGAGCTGGAGCGCCGAAGGCAGTCGGAGAACCTTGAGCTCATCGCCTCCGAGAACTACGTCAGTGATGCCGTGCTGGAGGCGCAAGGCAGCTTGCTGACCAACAAGTACGCCGAGGGGTACCCCGGGAACCGCTACTACGGGGGCTGCGAGTTCGTCGATATCGCCGAGTCCCTGGCCATCGAGCGGGCCAAGGCGCTGCTGGGCGCCGAGCACGCCAACGTTCAGCCGCATTCGGGCACCCAGGCGAACATGGCCGTCTATTTCGCTTGCCTGCAGCCGGGCGACACGATACTCGGGATGAACCTCGCCCACGGCGGGCACCTCACCCACGGCAGCCCGGTGAGCTTCTCGGGCATCATGTACAACGTCGTGGCCTATGGCGTCGACCGTGACACGGAGACCATCGACTATGACGCCCTGCGGCAGACGGCAGTGCAGCATCGGCCCAAGCTCATCGTCGCCGGGGCGAGTGCCTACCCACGGACCATCGATTTCGCGAAGTTCCGCGAGGCGGCCGATGCGTGCGGGGCCAAGCTCATGGTCGACATCGCCCACATCGCGGGCCTGATCGCCGCGGGACTGCATCCCTCGCCCATGCCCTACGCTGATTTCGTGACCACCACCACACACAAGACGCTCCGCGGCCCGCGAGGGGGGATGGTGCTCTGCCGGGCGGAGTACGCGAAGATCATCGACAGGATGGTGCTTCCCGGCATCCAGGGCGGCCCGCTGATGCACATCATCGCCGCCAAGGCGGTCTGCCTCAAGGAGGCGGCCACCGACGCGTTCCGCGCCTACCAGCGCCGGATCGTGGAGAACGCGGCTGCGCTGGCCGCCGGCTTGGCGGACAAGGGTTTCCGCCTGGTGTCGGGCGGTACCGATAACCACCTTATCCTCGTCGATGTCGGCTCGAAAGGCCTCTCGGGCCTCGACGCACAGAACACGCTCGACGCGGCGGGCATCACGGCCAACAAGAACATGATCCCGTTCGACCCGCGCAAGCCGCGGATCACCAGCGGCATCCGCCTGGGCACGCCGGCAGTGACGACCCGCGGCATGGGCGTGACCGAGATGCAGCGCATCGCCGAGCTCATCGACGAGGCCCTGGCCAACTGGGGCAAGACCGACGCTCTCGCGGAGACGCGCGGGCGGGTCCGGGAGCTGACGTCGCGATTCCCGCTGCACGTCGGGGTGGACCAGGGCGCCTAGCGCGCGGGGAAAACCAGGGACAGCCACCGATTTCCGTCTCAAGGCTCTCTCCGAGCGAACGGGCCGGGCCACGAAATCGGTGGCTGTCCCTGGTTTTTCATGGAGGCACTTGCGTGAGTATCACCGCACGGGTTGTCGGGGCCTTTGCCGTCGCGCTCATCGCGGCGCTCGTTGCTACCCCCGTCGCCCGACGCATCGCCCTGGCCCGCGGCATCGTCTGCAATCCGACCCGACGCGGCGTGCACCGCGACCCCGTTCCCTACCTGGGCGGACTCGCGATCCTCGTCAGCGTTGTGCTTGGCGGCCTGTTCTGCCCGTTTTCGCCCAAGCTCCTCGGCGTGGGTCTGGCCGCCGTGATCATCACCGCCGTTGGCGCTGCCGATGATATCGCCGACCTGCGGGCTTGGCGGAAGCTGCTGCTCTCCGTCGCCGCGGCGACGATCCTCGTGCCGTTCGGCGTCGTTGTCGAGGGCATCGCGGTCCCGGGTCATGGCTTCGTGGGCTTCGACGTATTCGCCGTCACCGCCACCATTGTCTGGGTCGTCGGGCTAGTCCACGCGAGCAACCTCATGGACGGCATGGACGGGGAGGCGGCCGGGCTCACTGCCATCGCCGCCTCGGCCTTCCTCGTTCTCGGACTGATGTGGCTGCGGGTCGACTCTCCGGTGGCCCCGCACGAGGACCTCGCGCTGGTCGCCGTGATGAGCGCCGCCGTCGTCGGTGCGTGTCTCGGCTTCCTCCGGCACAACTTCCATCCCGCGAGGATCTTCATGGGCGATGCCGGCTCACAGTTGCTCGGGCTCCTCCTGGCCGCGCTGGCGATCATCGGGCTCTTCAAGACGGTTCTGCTCTGCGTGGTGCCTGTCATCGTCTTGGGGCTCCAGATCGCCGATACCGTGTGGGCCATCGTCCGCCGGAAGCTGGCCGGAAGGCCCGCCTTCGCGCCGGACCGAGGGCATGTCCACCATCGCCTGCTGGACATGGGCTTCTCGCAACGAGGCGCGGTGCTCATGCTCTATGCCATTGCGGTGGGCCTTGCCGTGTTGGCCATCCACCTCGGCTCGCCCATGCCCTGACCCGGAAAACGGGGACTGTCCCGGCGCGGTGGGGGGCCTGGGCGTGGACTGTCCCCGCTCTCCGCGGCAGCGAGGCAGGGGCTACGCGTTGCCCGACTGAAGTCGGGCCTCCGGCGGTGGACGGCCCCTGGGCGTGGACTGTCCCCGCTCTCCGCGGTCAGATCTGGAACACCTTGTAGCCTTCCGTCCGCGTCACCGCGCCGACGATCGCCCAGAATGCGGCACACAGGAACTCCGAGAGAACCAGCCCCAGGAACCCCGGCACCAGTCGGCGGTAGAGCTGCGCTCCCCCGATTCGCATGATCACGCTCTTGATCGCCCAGGCCAGCATGATGGGGAACCAGAAGTTCACCATCGGCCATGAGGCGCCCATGAGATACCCGATGGGATGCAGGGCGGTCTTTGGGTAAGCATGGTAGAGCTTCAGCGTGGTGAGGAACGTCGCCGCGCCGGCGACCATGGTGCCAAGTGCCCGCATGTCCTTGGCTTGGCCGATGGTCATCAGGTCCTCGGTCCACGTGCCGTAGAGATTGCGCGCGTAGTAGACGCTGAACCATTGTTCGACAACGAGCCCGCCGTTCTCGTAGACGATCCGAAGGAACGTGTAGAAAGCCACTCCCGCCGACACGAGGACCGCCAGGGCCAGAGCGGGGGTCAAGCTACGGCGACGGAGCCCCGACGACTCGGCGATGCGCTGGCTGAGCATGAGCGTGGGCATCAGCGGGCTACGGTTGTCGAGCATCCAGAGGTGGTCCAGCAGCGCCAGCATCGGGATGCGTGACTTGGGCAGCCCCGCCGAGCCGAGCAAGGTGAGCAAGAAGTTGAAAGGCCGAAACGGGTGCTGAACATACAGCATCCCACCCTCGCAGACCAGGCGGACGGCAACCAGGTGTGTGAGGAAGTACAGCCCGAACACGAGCGCCGTCGACCATAGCCCTGCGCCCGCCGCTGTGCCGAACGCGCAGACGCCCACGAATCCTGTGACGACACACAGCAGGGCCGCCCGGGGTGACAGCATCTCATCATCACTGCCCGTGCCTCGCCCATGGCGCGCTCGTCTTAGGGCGTCCCGCAGATGCCCCCTCGCCGTCCATAGGAGGCAGACCCCTCCCGCAATGATCCCCCCCCACATCTGCTGCCCGATGAACGCCTTGACCGGATAGGCCTGCACCGGTGGCATCAGGTAGCCCGCTTGCGCGCCGATCAACGTCTGCACGAGGAAGAGGAAGTAGAACACCCACAGGCTTCGCGACACGGCCAGAGGCAGCAGGTACGCGATGCCGATAATGCAGAACGGCACTCGCAGCCAGAAGACCCCCAGCTTGTTCCAGGGGTGCTCGGTGAAGAACAGAGCGTCGATGGGGATGAGGTTGATGTTGAAGCGCGGCCAGGACGGGTAGTAGAAGCCGATGCCGTTCACCGTGTGGATGACCAGGGGCACGATGGCGAACGCCCACATCAGCCGATTGCGGAGGAAGGGCGGTCCCCCAGCCGCGACCACGGTCTCTGGGCTCACCAAGGCCGCGGGCAGCTCGGCGAGCGGGAATACGAGCCGTTCGCCCTCCATCCACGGCTTGCGGAACAGCGCGACAAGACCGAAGAAGACCATGTAGACCGCCACAACGAGAAGGCACCAGCAGAACAGCGGGGTCGCCCAGGAGTGCCATGGGATCGGCTCTCCCGCCTGCAGCGACTCGTAGAACCCGGAGTAGGCAGGCTCGTCCCACACCATGCCCCAGCGCGGTAGGTATTCCAGGAAGTGGCTCTCGCGCTCGAAGAAGTAGACTGGCCCCACGAGGTACGGCAGGAGGAGTCCGGTCAGCCCAAACGATGGGATGCCGGCCGAAACGAGCGCCATGGACGAGATGAGTGCCAGCTCCCGTGGCTGCAGTGGGCGTCGCAGCGCCCTCATCAGGGGGGCGAGGACACCCGTCGCCGCCACCATGGCGAGCAGCGACGCGATGGGGAACGCGGTCAGCCCGAACCACGACCCCTTGACCAGCAGGTCCGTGTAGGGGATCGTGGCGGCGATCACCACTACGAGCGCCAGGCCGATGAGCAGTCCCCGCAGCGTCATGGGCGGGCCTCTCCGCAACGTGCCGTGCCGTTTCTCCGTCTCCCTGGCCGACACCTCACGGGCGTCATTCGCTGCGTCGGCAGTGCAGACACCCAGGGGTGTGGCCGGGGGCGGCTTGTCAGACCGACTAGGAGGCCCACCGCGATCCGCAGGGGAACCTCCAGTCCGGGGGAGAGCGGAGGCCGCGTACTGTGCTGAGCGCCCTTTGTGATACGGCTCTGTCGGGCCGCTGCGTCATCGGCCTAGGCGTGCTGGCTGGGCTCTGCGTACCGGTGGCTGTCTCCCTGGCGGCGGACGGCCTGCGGATCACGCGCGACCGCCAGGGCGTTGTGTTCATCGAGGCGCCCGACGGTTCCGACGTCCGCTACACCCTCGATGGCTCGGCTCCGACAGCCGGTTCGCCACTTTACAGCGTCCCGCTCTTCCTGCCGGGGGGCGGCCCGGTGCGCGCGATCGCCATGCCCCGCCGCGACGATGCGGCGCCCTCGGTCGAGGCCGCTGCCGAGTTCGGCCTCGCGCCGGGCAAGTGGCGTGTCGTCGGGGCGGACGGCGATGCCGTTCTCGCCATCGACAACGACCCGGCCACGGTCTGGCGGCCGGCGCCGCCCTACCCTCACGAGATCACCATCGACCTCGGCGCTTCGTTCGCCCTCACCGGGTTGACCTACCTGGCGGGGGCGCCTGGTGCGGTCGGACAGTATGAGGTGCTCGCGAGCGACGATGGCACCGAGTGGGCCGAGCCGGTCGCCACCGGCAGCTTCGCCGACGCGAAGGCCGCCGAGCAGCGCGCGCACTTCGGCCGAACTGTGGCCGCTCGCTACGTCCGCTTTCGGGCGCTCGGCCCTGCAGACGGTAGCGCCCGGGCCAGCATCGGTGAGATCGGGCTGACGGTCGCGGAGCCCCTGAAGGTCGGCACGGGACCCGCCGACCCCGCCGCATGGCAGCAGATCCCGATCGACATGCCGGCGCAGGCCGTTCGGCGGACGAACGAGGAGTTCCCGCTGTCCGACCTGTCGAACACGGAGGGGTGGGTCCGCTATGAGCCCCTGTGGGATGAGTTCGGCGGAACCACGCTGGACGCGGCGAAATGGTACCCGTACAACCCCGGGTGGAAGGGGCGCCAGCCCGGCTGGTTCTCGCCCGACAACGTCACTGTGTCCGACGGCAAGCTCCACCTGGCCCTGCGCGCCGAGGATCCCCCGGAGTCAGCCAAGGCCGAAGGCTACAACACCTTCACTTCGGCCGCCGTGCAGGGCAGGACAATCACGCGCTACGGTTACTTCGAAGTGAAAGCCAGAGCGATGCGCTCCAATGGCTCGAGCGCCTTCTGGTTCTACGACAGCAGACCGGACTGGTGGACTGAGATCGACGTGTTCGAGATCGGCGGCGGCGCGCCGGAGCACAAGCGGAGGCTCTACACCACTTGCCACTTCTTCAACTCGCCCGGCATCCGTGAGCACTGGTCGGTCGGCAGTTACTGGGAGGCCCCGTTCGACCTGGCTGGTGACTATCACGTCTACGGGCTGGAGTGGGACGAGAACGACCTGCGGTTCTACTTCGACGGCGTCCTTGTCCGCCGGGGGCCGAACACCCACTGGCACCAACCGCTGGCACTGAACTTCGACAGCGAGACGATGCCCGAGTGGTTCGGTCTCCCTCGGCCCGAGGACCTGCCCTCCACCTACAGCATCGAGTACGTCCGCGCCTGGAAGAAGCCAGGACAGTAGCCTGCACGGCGCCCGCTCTGGCGACCGAGACGCAAGGGCGCCGCCCATGGCATCTCCCACGGGCGGCGCGGGTGGGCGGATCTCCCTGCGCTTAGCAGAGGACGTAGCCCATCGGGGCGGCGTGGCTCAGCGGTTCGAGCAGCTCGTCCCCATCGTCCGGCCCCTGCACCCACTGGCGGACATTGCCGTCGGCGGGAGCCAGCCGCGCGAGCAGGGCATCGTTCTCCTCGATCTGCTCAGCCATTCTCCTGAGTGCAGCGTCCAGGTCCCACCGCATCGTGACTCCCTCCCTCCGGCTCAGTGTTGGCACGCGCCGTGCCTGAGTGTTGCCTGCGAGCACGCCTGCTCACCACTATGTGACCTTGGACGCTCCGGGCTTAAGCGGGTTTCGCTCAAGTGCGAACGGCCAAGCCGTTCGCCTCGAGGGCAGCGGGCATGTAGTGGGCCCGCACACCCTTGCTCCCGTACCCGGCATGGGCACCCGGTGACGAAGAACTGGTCATAATAGTTGACAGCAATAGACTCAAGACTTATACTCCTCATGTGAGCAATAGAAGAGGCAACTCCGGACCGGGGCCGAGGCTCCATCTGCCCAGCCGGGGTAGCGACGAGAGAACACTGAGGAGGGAGCTACATGACACAGTTGGCGCGCACGGGCTTTAGGTTTCCGTTTCCCTTCCGGGACGATATGGACGAGCTGCTGGGGTGGGTGAGGTCGGCAGACCGCGGTCGTGGGCTCTGGTTCCCGATGGATGTGCTGGAGACAGAGGATGGCTACCTCATCACCGCAGAGGTGTCTGGGGTGGCGCGGGATAGCGTCGACGTGAGCCTGGACCGCCGGGTGTTGACGATCAAGATCACGAAGCCGGCGCCGCAGGCGCCGGAGAACGGGTCGTACCACATCCGGGAGCGCGACTTCGGCGAATTCTCGCGGTCCGTCTCGTTACCGAGCGACATCGACCCCAGTCGTGTCAGCGCGAGCTACAACGACGGGGTGCTCGAGGTGCGAGTCGGGAAGGCTGAGGAGAGCAAGCCGCGCAGGATCGACATCTCGACCTTGTAAGGGCACCCAGCGCGCGGTCGTGAACGGGGAAAACCAGGGACAGCCACCGATCTCGTGGCCCGGCCCGGTCGCTCGGAGAGAGCATTGAGACGGAAATCGGTGGCTGTCCCTGGTTTTCCCCGACGGGCCGCCAGCGTCCGGTCCCCGATGACGCGCCGCGCGCGACTCGCTACACTAAGCGCACGGTCTCGACCGGGCGGAGGGTAGTCCCATGACTGACGACCAGACCACGACGAGTCTGCAGCTCCGGGATGGGGGCTTCAATGAGATCGCCCAGACGGTCCTGCGGGCTGTCAACGAGGTGGCGGTCGGCGTCAATCGCATCGCGGCGGATTCCATCCTCCAAAGCGTCAAGGAGGCCTACCTGAAGGGCTACAACGACGGCTACCGGGAGGCCATGCGCCGCCTCTACGAACAGCGGGTCGCCCCCGAGGCGGTCGGCCAAGCCGTTCGCCAGCCTCCGTCGACGACCCATCACGCGGATGAGTGAGGGCTGCGCCTGCCGCCCCTACCGACGCGACTCGGCCAGGTCCAAGGCGCGCAGCTCCAGTTGGGCCTGGCGCGCCCAGTAGTCGAAGTCCGTGTCCTTGTAGTCTGCCATCACCTGCTCATAGGCCCGCCGCGCCCCGGCTCGGTCCCCGGCGCGATCGCGCAGCGCCCCGGCGTACATCAGCATCTCGGGGCGGTAGTGTGGGTTGCCTTCCGACACGGTCTTCCGCACCTCGGTGAACTTCGCGAGGAACAGCTCGATCTCGTCGTGAGCCTTCTTCTCCTCCGGTGAGCCGGCGTCGTCACCCTTCAGGTAGAGGCGGCACAGGGCGATCCGCGCCCAGGCGGTCTCCAGACGGTCGAGAGGCAGATCGGGATCAAGCCGCGCGCGTTCGTAGTATGCGAGAGCCAGACGGGTGTTCTCGATCTCGAAGCATGTATCCCCGACGTTCGCAGCGTACTCGCCTGTCACGGTCTCCGGTGGCGCGACCTTCGTGGCGATGAACTCGACCTTCCGTATCAGGTCTGTGAGCTTGCCAACGTCGGTGACAGTGTAGACGACGCCGATGGCCTCCCCGGATGGCTTCTCGAACAGCAAGGGGCTGTAGGCCTCCATGCCAGGCCGGTAGAGCTGGGGGTCGCCCTCGCGCCACTTACGAACGCGCACGTTGGCGAGGCCGTTGTTGAGCGCCTCGATGGCATCGTCGGCTCGCCCCGAGACGAGGAGGAGCATGGCGTACTCGTTGATGAGGGCGGGACCCAGCAAGCCGCCCGCATCCACGATCTCCTTGAGCAGCGGAAGCGCGGCCTCCCTCATTCCGAGCATCAGATACGCATCGGACAGGTCGCGCTTCGCCTCGACGGCCAAGGTCGCCATCCTGGGCGCCAGATCACGGATCCTGACGACGCCGGCCAACCGGTTTCGAGACAGCTCGACGGCCCGAGCCGGCTCCAGGCCCGTGATGGTTGCGGAGCAGTGCGCGAATGCCGTCTTGCCGCCGGGCTCGACGAAGATCAGCGAGGGTACGCGCCGCGGCGCTCCGAGCGTGGCGAACAGCGTCTGGTTCAGCTCCTCGTTGAACTTCATGCAGACGAACTGGCCAAGGATCCCGGCCATCTCGTCGCTCTGGAGCACGGTCCTGTCGAACTCCTCACTCGCCAACTGGGAGTTGGGCGTCACCTGACCCGCGGGTAGGTTCACCAACTCGCGGAACACGAAGACCATCAGCGGCTTGCCGGCCGCAGCAGCCTGGGCTTGCCCGTTCTCGAGGGCACCGCCCACCCAGTCGACAGCGCCCGCTGCCGAGTGGATCGTGCCGGCGGCCGCCACCACTAGTGCTACCGGGATCGCCCTCATCGCGGTACCTCCCCCACTCGTTCCGCCTGCGCACGCAAGGACCGGACATTGTGGACGTGCACGTGTTGCCCGACGCTGATTGGGCGTGTCGCGCACCCGATGGCCTCCCCGTACTTGCGTACGATCGCGCCCTCGGGGATGTCGTGCCGAGCGATCTTGTGACCGAAGGGGATCGGAGCTGTGGCGGTCAGTTCGTGAACCGTGACGCCGTCGCTGTAGACGACCATGGCCCCCTCGGCGACCGCACAGGTCACCGTGACGACATTGTCGGCACCGTCGACCAGAACGCCGTTGGGTCCCACCGGCTCAGGCACTGGCGTTGTCCTCCATGGGCGTTAGACGACGAACGGCCCCGCGTGGTTGGCCGCGGCTGAACACAGCGTATTGTACACTGGGCGGCACGCGCTGGAGCAGGGGGCACGCGCGAGCATCCCCATGCCACCGCGCATGGGCTCCCGGGCAGAGCTCCAGCGCTGACGCGGCTCAGTTCGCGTCCTCGTCGGTGGGAGGCGGAGCCGCGGTCTGCGCGCACCGTTCGCGCAGGATGCTGTCCCGGATCATCTGGCCCATGTCCGAGTACATCTGGGTCTCTCCGGCCAGACGGGCGGCGTGCAGCTCGCGGAGATCACGGATGGTGAGGGCCATCACCACGACGACGAGGAACACCACCGCGGTGAGAATCGCGAGCTGGCCCCACACGCTCGGCACCAGGCCCGAGGAGCTGACGGCGAGCAAGCCTACGATCAGGGCGAGAACGCCAACGTTCACCACGCGGAGCGTCCGCTGGCGCGCACTCAGCAGAGATCCGAGCCGGCGCCACTTGCGCACCTCGAGCACCAGGAACACGACAAGCCCGACCTCGAATGCGAACAGCCAGAGAAGACGGTATTGGTCTCCCATCTCCCATCGCCCTCCGATCCACTCCCTACGTGCTGTCATGAAGACCCGCGAGCACCCCAACTTGCGCGGCAAGGCAGGCCTTCAACGCTGCGGGAGCGTATCCTCCCTCCAACACCAGGATAACGCGTCCGTTGGCGCTTGAGGCCAGCCGCTCCGCCATGTCCCGGTACCCGCCTTCCGTCACCGCCATGCCGGCCATGGGGTCTGTCGCGTGGGCGTCGTAGCCTGCCGAGAGGAACAGGGCATCGGGCCCAAACGCCGCTAGCGCGGGCATCACCTGCCGCACGAAGGCCCTCTCGTACTCGTCGTCCCCACTCCCGGGCGCCAGGGGGATGTTCAGGTTCGTGCCCGGCGCTCGCTCCCCTCCCGTCTCCTCGGGACGGCCCGTCCCGGGGTAGAGGGGCCACTGATGGAGTGAGATGTACAGTGCCTCCGGGAGGTCCCACAGCATCGCCTGGGTCCCGTTACCGTGGTGCACGTCGAAGTCAACGACGGCCACTCGACGCGCCCATTCCTCGGCCAGGGCCGTGACGGCGGCAACAGCCACATTGTTGAAGATGCAGAAGCCCATGCCGCGGTTGGGCATGGCGTGATGCCCAGGAGGGCGGACCAGGCAGATCGCGGCGCCAACATGGGCGCGCATCACGGCTTCGGCCGCATCGATGCACGCGCCGGCAGCCGCGAGGGCTACATGGGGCGTCTGCGCGCAAAGGTAGGTGTCGCTGTCGATGCTCCAGGCCCGGCCGACGCTGGAGAGGACGCGGTCGACATAGGCCGCGCCGTGGACGCGTAGCAATTCATCGCGCGTGGCCTCGCGAGGGGCAATGGAATGGACGCGCGTACCGAGGACGCGCCGCACGGCCTCGCCCAGGCCGGTGAGGCGCTCCGGCCGCTCCGGGTGCGGACGCGGCGGAACATGCCGAAGGAACAGCGGGTCGTCGACCAGTCCGACCGGTGTCATGGGGCGGATGGTGCCCTAGGGCTTGACCTGTGAGACGAACTCGATGGACAGCATCAGGTCGAGCTCCGCGGGTACAGCCCGGCGTTCCGCGAGGGGAGCCCCCGGTACCCTCGGACCGGCCGTGCCATAGACACCGAAGTCCGCCGACGCCACACCGAACTCGCCAGTGATCTTCTCCTCAACCCGCGTGACATATCCCCCGTCGACCGATATGTAGGTCTTCCGCTCGCCCTGAAGCCGTACATCGGAGAACGTCTCCGCGACGCCACCCATGTTGATGGACACGGGTGCGCGGGTCGTGAACGTGCTCTTGACCACGGCGCACGCTTGCCCCGCCTCGGTCGCGAAACCCACGAGCTGGTGCTGCGCGGTCACGGTCTGCGTCGCGCCATCCTGGAACTCGACGGCGATCTCCATGGGGCCGGACCACGTGCCGCCCGACTGGACAGGTGTCCCGGCCAGGGGGACCCAGGGAGCGGCAAATGCGCCGCCGGGTGCCACCTTACCCGCGATCGCTCCCTTGGCGTCCACGCGGACGGTCGTCGGCTTCGTTGTGCCCAGGAGCCGTGATACCCGATCCGGAAAGTCGACGACGCAGTCCTGGAAGGTTCGCTTGACGGCCCCGCCGGTCTCCACCTCATCCACGACTACGAGGGAGAGGGCGGCCGCGTACGCCTGGTAGAGGTCAAACGGCACGAACTCGTGAGAGTCCTCCTGGCCCAGCTCCACGATGTCCGACCGACCCGTCACCACGTACGTGTGCTTCGCGCCGGGCTGGAACTTGTAGGCAATGGTCACGGGGCCCTGGACCTGTGCCACATTCTGCACGGTCACGTTCTGGGTCACCGTGTCGACGACCTCGCCCTTGGCGTTGATCTCGAGCGCCGCGATCTCATGGGCTCCGTCGGCAACCTGCCGCGAGTTCCACACGAACCTGAACGGCGGGGCCTGCGCCTCGACAAAGGCGCCATCGACTCTGACGATGACGTATCCCTCTTGTGTGCCGGCCGCAGTGACGCCGAGCTCGACATCGCCGGCCACAACACCTGCCTGGCCGACTCCGGCCACGGAAAGCTCGACGGCGAACGAGGGCGCGAGCGCCAGCCCGGCCGCCGCCATCATGATCCAGAACCATGCCCATCGGCTCATTCGGAAGGACCCCTCTCGGGAGGACGCAGACACCACAAACTGCGCCGGCATGTCGCCACGACCGGCCCAGAGTCATCCATCTCCGGCTGCACTTCTTCCCGTTCCGGGCTCGACATTCCTTCCCCGCGAGCTAGGCGGCCGTTCAGCTACTGCGGGGTGGGTCGGACACCAAGAGCGGCACCACAGGCGCGGGTACGTTCGGACAGGGGGCTGAGTCCGCGGGCGGCAGATCCCAACCGGTCGGCAGGTGACGAAAGGAGCAGTCACCCGCAGCAGCGCGCCGGCTACATGGATGCGCCAGCCGATGCGCCTTCGATGTGCAACACGAGATGCCGAGGGGTACGACCACGCTCCACACACGCCAACTCAAGCCGCCACCATCCACCGAAAGCCCCATTGCCCGGCTACGATGGGAGTGTACCTCACCGCCGCCCATGGTGCACGATGGACGATCCGGTCGCTGGCAACACGTGCTCTGGCCGTGCTCCCGCAGGCGTGCAGAGAGACCGGCCGGGCCGTATGTGGGGGCCGTTGCTCAGGGAGTAGGCACCCGGACGGTCGAGTCGGTCAGGGTCTTGAGGAACGCCACGATGTCCTGCTGTTCCTGCTGCGTCAGGCCCAGGGCCCCCAGGTCCTCCCTGTTGATGTTCTCCGCCACCTCCGGCGGCGGCCACTTGCCGCTGTCCCGCGTGTTGTAGAAGTCCAGGACCTGCTCGAGGGTGGTGAACACCCCATTGTGCATGTATGGCGAAGTGGTGGCGATGTTCCGCAGTGTCGGCGTCCTGAACTTGCCGTTCTGCTTCGGGTCTTTCAGTGCGGCGCCCAAGCCCAGGTCCACGAAGCCAGGCCCGGCGGGGTTGAACCGGTAGGGCAGCTCATAGAACGGCAGGCTCGGGTTCCTCGGCACACCCAGGTTGTCATATCGGAAGTCGCTGAACGCAGGCGGCCGGCCATCCGGACCAGGGCGAGAGGGGTGGCACTTTGCGCAGCGCGCCGCGCCCTCGAACAGAGCCAGGCCGCGCTTCTCCGCGGCTGACAGTTCAGCCTTCCCGGCCGCGTAGCTGTCGTACCTCGAGGTGAAGGGGTTCAGCTCTGCCGTGCGCTCGTATGCCGCTATCGCCTCTGCTATCTGGTCGAACGCCTTGCCGACATTCCTCAGCGAGCCCTTGCCGTAGACGCTTTCGAACAGCGGCGCGTAAGCCGATCGCGCGACGGTGTGTACCAGCGCCGTCTTGTTGTTGTTCATCTCCAGACGGTTGAGGAAGGGCCCCTTCGCCTGGTCCTCCAAAGTGGCAGCCCGACCGTCCCAGAACAGACCACCCACGTATTCCCCGGTTGCGCGGTCATAGCGGAATGGGGGTACCAGATTCGCGTACATCGCTGTAGGGGCGTTCCGATTGCCGAACCGCCCCTTGCACGCGCCCTGCGACACAGGGAGCTTCTTGTCAGGCTCCGTACAGCCCAGCAACGGGTCATGGCATGAGGCACAGGACTGGCCACGCGGGACAGACAGGTTCGTGTCCGTGAAGAGGAGCTTGCCAAGACGTTCCTTCGAGGCGAGCCCATCGTCGGCCGTAGCGGCGAGGCCGAATGCCAGACCGGTGATCACAGCGAGGAGAAGACGCCTTCTGCGACCCATGTTGTCTCACCTCTTGCGATGGGGTAGGGACATCGTGCACCGACCGATTCGCCATTCCAGCGGCCTGCCCCTCCCTCTCAGGCGTCCCCTGCTCCGACGCGCAGACAGGCCGACCTTTCTGCCAAATGGTGGGTCGGTCGGGACGCTATGGTGCGCCTAACAACTGGAGTACTGGCTCGAGCAGGGCATCGGCCAACAGGGCGTGGCCCCGCGCAAACGGGTGGTCCCCGTCCTCAATGAGCTCCAGGCCGCCGGGCCGATCGGCAAACAGCGCGAAGGCATCGAACAGCGGAACCTGCATATCCCCGGCCACACGGCGAACCGCCTCGGCATAGAGGCGTACCGCGAAGTTGATGTCCTCGTTCCCCGCGTAGGCGCCGACGTTCTGGTGGACGTAGCGCCGCGACATGGGCGTGGGCGTGCAGACCAGAACTGCGCTTCCGCTCGCACGAATCCGTTCAACGATGGACCGAAGGTTCGCGGTGTAGGCCTCCGGCGGAACGCGCGGCTCCGTGCGCGCCACCGGCCCGGCGTCCACCATGGCGGCATCGTTCAGCCCAAACATGACGATCACCAGCTCGGGCTTCTCCCTCAGGACATCCCTGTCCAGCCGTGAGAGGCCGTCGTCCGTGGTGTCCCCGCCGACTCCGGCATTGACGACACGGGCCTCGATCCCGCCCTGCTCCAGGCGCTCATGCAGCAGATGCCGGAATGTCTGATACTCGGTAACGCCGTCGCGCACGCCGCGCGTCACCGAGTCGCCGAACGCCACGATGGTCCTCTGCGCCCTTGCCTGCTCGATCCAGTCCCGACTGAACCGCGCGACGTGGACGCTGTTGGTCTCATCCCGACGCTGCCACCACGCAAGCAGGATGCTGCCGTCTTCGGCCTCGGCCAGCGACGGGTAACATGCGGTGGAGTATGACAGCGTGCCGTCGAGCTCGGGCGTCGGCTCGGTGACGGTGCGTGGAGGGCTCCACGTTTGGCAGTCGTCTGTGCTGACGGAGACGACAAGAGGAAAGCGGGCGGTGGGGCTGTCATCCCACGCCCGGATGATGCCGCCGTCGCGCAAGCGGAGCAGCGCCGATGGCGAGTTGAAGCCGTGGCACGCCGCCGGTCGCAGGGGCTCCCACGTCTGTCCGCCATCATGGCTGACGGTCTCATACGGGCGTGGGTACGTGGTCCGAACGATCATGAACAGGCCGCCGGTGCTCAGCCGCACGATGGCCGGCTCGTCCGCCCCCATCGGCTGCTCCGGCAGGTCCACATCCTGGCCGGGACGCCAGGTTCGCCCGCGGTCGTCCGAGATCAGCACGCCCGCCCGCAGGTGCATCGTGCCCTCTTCGGCGGCCGGTCTGCCCTCTTCGGCAGGGACGTCCCACGACCAGCCCATCACCACCGTGTCGCCGTCGAGCCACACCGGCGGATGGATGCACCCACAGACGTAGTTGTGGGGGAGCGGCAGCGGCGGTTGCTCTGCCCATATCTGCCCCCCATCCTCGCTCACGGCCATGCGGATCCGGCTGCGCGCGAAGGCACCGGGATGGTCCGGCGCGTCGATGACCTCCGTCGCGAACACGGTGATGCGGTCGCGGTCCACCAGGATGTTCGCATCCGTGATGTAGCGCGCCTCGCCAAGTGCCATCACCCGGATCGGGCCCGACCATGTCTTGCCCGCGTCCCGCGTGGACTGGACCCATACTGACTCGATGTTGTTCGAGTAGACGCAGTGGACCGTCTGGCCGTCCCACGTGCCAAGTGTAGGGATCTCGACATTGCCCGCGAGCCCGGTCGGTAGCTGGTACGCCTCGAACATCGGTGCATCGCCCCAAGCCATGCACGCCGCGAACAGCCATACGCTCAAGACGGGGCCCCATCTCGGTCTGCGCGCCATGGGCATCGTCTCCGCTCTACAGCCACCGAGCGAACCAGTCGAACGACTTCGCGCCGCTCCAGACGTGCCCGCCGGCGTGGTGGTCGAATGTCAGGCGGTCCGAGGCGCGCGCGGCCGCGTAGATCTTCTCCAGCTTGGCATAGGCTTCCCGAGCGTCGCTGATGACGAAGCATGTGTCCTGCTCGCCCATCTCGATGATGAGCGGCTTGTCCGCGATGAGGCCCGCGACCTCGGGAATGTCGCCGATCGTCAGGAGGCCCGGCATGTACTGCGCGCCGCAGAAGTTGCCCAGGCCGCGCATGGTGATCGCATCGCCCTTGATGGTGCTGAGGTACCCGCTGATGCAGGCGACCTTCAGCCGAGGCTCCAGCGCGGCGAGATAGGTGGTCATCGTCCCTCCGAACGACAGCCCCGCTACGCCGAGCCGCTCGGGGTCGACCGTGGGCAACGACTGGAGGTAGTCCACGCACCTCATCCCGTCCCAGATCTGGAGCGCGAGGAGGTGGTAGCCGACGTAGCCCATCGCCATGTAGTTCACATTGCACGGGTCCCGGCCCTGTCGCGCCCAGTCGGCGGGGCTGCGTCGCTCCCCGAAACCGCGCCAGTCGGGAGCGATGACGACATAGCCGTGCTCCGCGAACTGCGAGGCGTAATCGTAGTTGAGCGACCGTGTGAACTGCTCGTCGTCGCCCGATTCGAAGACACCGCACACATCCGCCTTGCCGCGGCCGTGGCCGTGCGCGGCCACGATCCCGGGCCTCCGCTCACCGGGAGCCAAGCCCTTGGGCGTGAGCACGAAGGCCGCCACCGTGGAGTACTGGTCGCTCTCAAAGTACACATGCTCGCGTGTGTAACTCCCGCAGTCCACAACGTCGACGACCTCGGGTTGCAGGGCCACCGGCTCGGGGAAGCGTCCCAGAAGGCCGCGGAGACGAGCCTCGAACGCGCTGCGCCAGAGCCAGTAGTCCTCGTTGGAGTCGGCGTGGAACTCGAGGGCGGATCGCTCGCCCGCGATCCACGCGTGGGCGGAGTCGTAGGGGGACAGGTTGCGCTCTCGTTCGGCCATCACTACCTCCTGGTTCGGGTCACTGCGCTGCTCCGTAGAGGACCTCCATGGCTCAGGTCCCCGCGTGGATTCGCCCGACTGCCGCGGGACTCCTACTCGCGCCGAGAGCGGTCGCAGGTCGTCCCACGCGGTAGGGCGAAGCGTACGTCTCGCTAGTGAGCGAACACTCCGGTGAACGGGCGGGAAGAGCACGTGCAGAGACAGCGGGTCTACATCCACCAGATCGGAAGAGC